>LULV01000980.1_pt1 | contig 14039 bp, 16 predicted proteins | sample 728081 | NCBI WGS metagenome assembly LULV01 (sample SAMN03860280, study PRJNA289734) | marine metagenome | biome: seawater column; feature: ocean; material: water; isolation source: Red Sea water column Station 108 - depth 25m | place: Saudi Arabia: Red Sea | collected 2011-10-15 | depth 25 m | reverse complement strand
GGAAAATAATCCACAAAAACATATGACTATAGACTCAATAAGGGAATTTCGTGAATTAACTGAAATTAAAATTCAATCAAAAGGTTCAGGTCTTTTCATGATTGGTGGAGGTGTACCGAAAAATTTTATTCAAGATACGGTTATTTGTGCTGAACTTTTAGGTAAAGAAGTTGATATGCATAAATACGCTGTTCAAATTACTGTTGCTGACTCTAGAGATGGCGCTTGTAGTAGCTCTACCTTAAAAGAAGCAAGTTCGTGGGGAAAAGTTGATATAACTAAAGAACAAATGGTTTTTGCAGAGGCAACAAGTGTATTGCCCTTGATAGCAAGCGATGTATATCATAGGGGTGAATGGAAAAACAGAAGTAGAAAAAATTTTTCAAAAATTTTTGGATAAATAAATTGAATTATCTATCAAATAAAAAAGGGTTTCTTGGAATTGATAATAAATCTAATTTGAGGGAAAAAGTAGTCGTTGTTCCATTTGGATTAGAAAAAACCGTGAGCTATGGCGGTGGAACTAAAAATGGTCCAAAGGAAATTATAAAAGCCTCTCATCAAGTTGAGTTATATGATGAAGAATTAAAATGTGAACCATATAAGAAGATAGGCATCAAAACTTTAAAACCTTTTAAAATCGACAAAAATATAAATGTTGCATTGCAAAAGATGTCTAAAATCAATAGAGAGCTCTTAAATAAAAATCTTTTTCCACTTACTTTTGGAGGTGAACATTCAATTACACCTGGATGTATTTATCCTTTTGTTAAAAAATATAAAAAAATTTGTTTACTTCATTTTGATGCACATGCAGATTTAAGAAATAGCTACAATGGAGAAAAATTTTCGCATGCATCAGCTATAAGAAGATGTTTGGATTACAAGAACGTATCTGTTGTTTCATTTGGTATAAGAAATATTTCTAGCAGTGAAATACCTTTTTTAAAAAAAAATTCATCTAGAATAAAAATTTTTTGGGCTAAAGATAAGGTTAAATGGGACTTTAAAAAGTTTAAAAAAATGATTAGTGGTAAAACCGTTTATTTAACTTTTGATGTTGATGGATTCGACTCTAGTATCATGCCAGCAACTGGAACTCCTGAACCAGGAGGACTATTTTGGGATGAAACGCTAGATATTATTAAAATAGCAGCAAAAAATTCAAATATAGTTGGAGCAGATATCAACGAACTTTCTCCAATAAAAGGATTTAATTCTTATAATTTTTTAGTTGCAAAACTAGCTTACAAAATTCTTTCTTACAAATTTTTATACTGAACTTAAATTGGCTTAAATGTTTTAAGTAAAATTCTGAATGGTAGAAGCATAAACATTGCAACGACAACTTTTACTGTCAAATCCCCAATTGAAAGTGTAATCCATGGAACTCCTGTTCCATAAAAGGATATTGAAAAAAATAAAAAAGTATCAATAGTTGATCCAACCAAAGAAGATGTTAATGGCGCAATGAACCATTTCCTTTTTCTTAATTTATCAAAAATTTGAACATCTAATATTTGTGCTGTCAAAAATGCAATTCCCGAACCAAATGCTATTCTTAAAGATATTAAGTCCGCAAAATCTGTAGAAAATAGAAAAGTAAAACCTATACCAATAAAGAAACCTAAGTATACTATTCTTCTTGCCACAATTTTTCCATAAGATCGATTTGCCAAATCTGTAATTAAAAAAGCAATAGGATAACTAAAAGCTCCATAAGTTAGTATTTCATCTAAACCATAATAATTAAATGGAAATTGAACCAAATAATTTGAGGATAAAACAACAACACCCATCAAAAACGATAGTGTAAACAGTGTTTTGTTCATTAAGCAGATTTAGATTGTAAAGTTTTTCTTTGGTACGGCGATTTGATTAATAAACTTTTCTTAATTTTTTTCAACCTTGTAGACAAATCTTTATTTTTAACTGTTTTTAAAAAATCATCGAAGCTACCTTTTTTATCTACAGATCTTACACCAGCGTTACTTACTGTTAACTTTAAGCTTCTTTTTAAAATCTCACTTGTGAATCTAACTTTTTTTAAATTTGGTAAAAATCTTCTTTTAGTCTTGTTGTTAGCATGGCTAACATTATGACCTTTCATTGGGATTTTACCAGTAAGTTCACATTTTTTTGACATAATAGAAATGACTATATAAGGGGTGATATTGACTACGTCAAGTTTAATAGATTTATCTTAAAGATTTATTGCCTACTATTTCACTAAAATTTTTAACTCCATCTTTTAATAATAATTCTCTTAGCTCTTTTTTGATCATACTTACAATATTTGGTCCCCTAAAAACCATACCTGTGTAAAGTTGAACATAATTAGCACCAGCTAAAAACTTTTCGTAAGCACTTTCTCCTGAGTCAACACCTCCTACACCTATAATTTTTATTCTTCCCTTTAACAATTTATAAAATCTGCTTATCAACATTGTTGATTTCTTTTTAATTGGTTTTCCTGATAGTCCTCCTCTTTGATATTTTTGGATGTCTATCAAATCATCTCTTGTGGAGTCTGATGTGTTAGAAACAATAATTCCTTCTATATTGTTACTTAAAAGGACCTCAGAAATTTCATTAATATCTTTCTCAGCAATGTCTGGAGATACTTTTACTACAATTGGTATTTTTGAATTAAGATTTTTTTTTTCATTTTCAATATTTTTCAATAGATCATTTAATTTTTCTTGATTATGGAGATTTCTTAAATTTTCTGTATTTGGAGATGAAATGTTTATTGTAATATAATCTGCGATTTCATTAAAAATTTTTAAACATTCAATGTAATCAGAGGTTCTGTCCTTTGTATCTTTATTGGGACCTATGTTTATACCAAGCAATCCAATTTGTTTATTAGATTTTACCCTTTTTACAATATTTTTTGCTCCAAAATTATTAAAGCCAAGTCTATTTATTAATGCTTCGTCTTCAACTAATCTAAAAACTCTAGGCTTCGGGTTGCCATATTGCTTCAGTGGTGTGATGGTTCCAGCCTCTACAAATCCAAAACCAAGCTTAAATAAGGAATTATATACCTCTGCGTTTTTATCAAAACCTGCGGCCATACCAATTGGATTTTCAATATCTTGATTAAATAACTTTGTTTTAAATAATGGATCATCTTTATACTCATCAGTAAAATTTGGAACAAAGTTAAATTTTAGAGATTTAATTGCCAAATTATGAGCAGTTTCAGGGTCTAGTTTAAAAATTAAAGATCTAATATTTGAAAACATTATTTGATTTTATTTATTATAAGATCTTTTGTTTCTTGAACACCAAAAAAACTTATAAAAAATCCCATACGTGGTCCATTTTCATCACCAAATACAACCTCGTAAATTAATTTAAACCATTCTCTTAAATTTTCTGAATAACCGTTTTCTTTTCCAGTTGAGTAAATCAACGTTTGAATATCCTCTGGCTTCATTTCATCATTACATTGATCCAAAGTCTTTATAAGTGCTTGTAAAGCTAATTTTTCATTTTTATCTGGATTTTTATATTTTTTTTTTGATTTTATTACATCATTAAAATATCTAATTGCATATCCAACTAAATTATCGAAAATTGGGTGATCTTTTTCAGAAATGTCTTTTTTATATTTTTTTACAAATTTCCATAAAAGTTCTTTACTGTCTGCATTACTTGTTTCTACTAAATTTAATAACATTGAAAATGACATAATCATTTTTTCTTTTGGAATATTACTGTTATGAACATGCCATACAGGATTCATTAAAATTTGTAGCTCATTCTGATTGTTAGCTTTTTCAATATAATCTAGATATTCATCAACAGTCTTTGAAACTATTTCTTTGTATAATTTCTTGGCTCTTTTAGGATTTTGATACATATACAAAGATAAACTTTCAGGCGAAGCATATTCAAGCCATTGATCTATAGTAATTCCATTGCCTTTTGATTTTGAAATTTTTTCACCTTTTTCATCTAAAAATAATTCATACGCAAAACCAGAGGGATTTGTTTTACCAATTAACTTTATTATTTTAGAAGACAAAATTGCACTTTCGATCAAATCTTTACCATACATTTCAAAGTCTACATCTAAAGCATACCATCTCATTGCCCAATCAACTTTCCATTGTAATTGACTGATCTTGAATTATTTCTTTAACTGGAATTTCTAAAACATGACCAGTATTTGGACATATTGGTAAAAATGGACTATAAGTTTTCTGACGCTCTTTGCCCAATGTAGGTAAGATTATACTCATTATACCATCATAATTTTCTAAAATAATTTGAAGGGATGAGTTGAAAAAACCTGATTTATATAATTCGGTTGAGCTCTTGAAAGTATATTTAAATTTAAAATCATCCAAGAAATTTTTCAGCATTTGATTGTTATGTTCACCAAAACTACCAAACTTCTGAAAAGGATCTGGAACTTGGGTAAGTGGTTTATGCAAATTTTTTTCTAATAAATCTTTTTTAGGTACATTATCTGGAACTTTTCGTAATCCATCCATATCATCAGAAAATGTTATAATTTCTGTAGGAAGATCAGTTAAATGTTTTAGTGCATTAACAATCATAGAAGTTCGTGCTACTTCTCCAAATGTTCCGATGTGAGGAAGTCCACTAGGACCATAACCTGTTTGAAGAGTAATTTTTCCCTTTTTTTCAATAAATGATTTTCTTTCCCGGAGCATTTTTTTTGCTTCCACAAAAGGCCATGCACTTGTTTTATCTAGATTTTCTTTTTTAATCATGAATGCTTTATATAAAACTTTAAATTTATGATTAATTTATTTTTATAGAGTTGAAATTTATTTTCCATAAAATAATGTTCTTTCAAAATGGCTAATTATAAAACTGTTTTTTTTACCTTAGGAATTCTTCAAATAATTCTGGGAATTTTTATGTTAATTCCAGTAATTGCTCAATTTATATATAATGAATTTGACTCATCTTTTTTAGGAGCTTCAATAGTAACAATTATTTTTGGTACCTTATTTTTTTTATCAAATTTAGACCATGATAAGAAATTAAATTTACAGCAAGCATTTTTACTAACTGCATTGTCTTGGTTGAGTATTGCAATCTTCAGTTCACTGCCTTTTTTATTTTCAAATATGAACTTTTCTTTCACAAATGCTTTTTTTGAGAGTATGTCTGGCATAACTACAACTGGCTCAACTATAATTGCTAATTTAGATGAAATGCCAAAAGGAATTTTGTTATGGAGAGCTATCCTCCAATGGCTAGGTGGAATTGGTATAATTGTTATGGCAATCACACTTATGCCAATAATGAATGTAGGTGGTATGCAATTATTCAAAATTTCAAATAATGACTCCTCAGAAAAAATTTTGCCTAAGTCAAAAGAAATAGCGATGAGATTAATTTATATTTACTTAGGGTTAACATTACTTTGTGCTTTTTCTTATTATTTTTTTGGTATGAATATATTTGATAGCATAACACACTCAATGACTACAATAGCTACTGGTGGTTTTTCAAATTATAATGAATCTATAGGTTTTTTTGATAATGCATTTATTGAAACATCGGCAATGATTTTCATAATATTAGGAAGTGTTCCCTTTATAGTTTATATAAAATTTTTAAATGGTAATAAAACGATATTTTTTAAAGACATCCAAATTCAAACTTTTTTAAAAATTATTTTTTTTTCAATAATTATTTTATCTGCTTATCTAATTTTAAATAAATCTGTCACATTTGAATTAAGATCAGTATTATTTAATATTATTTCAATATTAACAGGTACTGGTTATGTTAATGCACAATTTGATAATTGGGGTAGTTTTTCACTTGTTTTATTTTTAATATTAATGTTCATAGGCGGTTGTGCTGGATCTACAACATGTGGTGTAAAAATTTTTAGAATTCAAATTTTGTATTCTTTTATAATTAATAATTTAAAAAAGATTATTTATCCAAAAGGGATTTTTGTATTAAAATATGATCAAAATCCAATTGATAACAAGTTTATCTCATCGATTATTTCTTTTATTTACATGTATTTTGTAATATTTTTTTTGTTAGCTACGTTACTTTCGTTAACTGGACTTGATTTTGTAACTTCTTTATCAGGAGCAGCAACTTCTATATCAAATGTTGGGCCAGGACTTGGCTCTGTTATTGGACCGAATAGTAATTTTTCATCTTTACCTGATATATCTAAATGGATATTAAGTGTTGGCATGATCCTAGGAAGATTGGAATTATTTGCAATACTTGTACTTTTTTTGCCATCTTTTTGGAGAAATTAATTAAATGAATAAAAATATTTTCTTTCAAAAAAAACCTTTAAAGATGATTTGTTTAGGTTTTTCATCTGGTCTTCCAATTCTTCTTGTATTTTCTACCCTTTCAGTCTGGCTTGTAAAAGCTGGTATAAATAGAAGCACTGTCACTTTATTTAGTTGGGCTGGATTTGCGTATGCTTTTAAATATTTATGGTCACCTTTAGTTGATAATTATAAATTGCCTTTTTTAAAAGAGTTAGGTCACAGAAGAAGTTGGCTTTTACTCTCACAATTATTAATAATATTAGCATTAATATTGACAGCTTTCACAGACCCAAAAGATAATTTATTTTTTACAGCCTTGTTTATTACAATGTTGGCTTTTTTTAGTGCTACTCAAGATATTTTGGTTGATGCTTTCAGAATAGAGTCTGTACCCCAATCTTTGCAGGGGCCGATGTCATCTATGTACATAGCTGGTTATAGGATCGCCATGCTTGTTGCTGGAGCAGGAAGTTTATGGTTAGCGTCTTTATTTGGTAACGAAATTTATGATCAAAATGTATGGAAAAAAGTTTATCTTATAATGTCTTTTTTTATGCTAATTGGTGTGTCAGCAACACTTATATCTGAAGAACCAAAATTAAATAGAAAATTTAAATCAGATAATCATTTAAAATTTTTGCTTTCAATTTTTGTTTCAGTAATTGGTTTTATATTTATATACTCCATAATTGAAAATCCCTTTGGAAAAGAGGAAATTTTATTAAGTTTTTTATTTTCAGTATTAAGATTAATAATTTGTTTTATTTTCTCTTTTTCAATAATTTTTTTATTAATCCTTATTAAGTTTACTCCAAAAAATAAAATTTCTGAGAGTTATTTGGGTCCCATTTTAAACTTCTTAAAACGATATGGAAAATTTGCATTTTTGGTGCTTTTGCTTATTTCACTTTATAGAATTGCAGACATTGTTATGGGTGTGATGGCAAATATTTTTTATTTAGAAAAAGGATATAAAATTTCAGATATTGCAACCTTTTCAAAATTTTTTGGTGTTTTTGCTACAATCCTTGGTGGATTTATTGGAGGATATTGTTCATATAAATTTGGGACTATGAAGTCTTTATTTTTCGGCGCATTAATTGCTGCATCAAGTAATCTATTATTTGCTTGGCTTGCTTTATCGCCAATAAGCATAAATTTTTTAATTGCTGTGATCACTGCAGATAATATTTCAAGTGGCTTTGCAGGAGCTGCATTTGTAATATATTTATCGGGTTTAACTTCAATAAAATTTACTGCAACACAATATGCTCTATTTAGTTCAATTATGTTGTTTATTCCAAAATTAGTTGCGGGTTATGCTGGAGGTTGGGTTGATGTAATGGGATATCCTTACTTCTTTTCTTTAACAGCTTTTATGGGCTTACCGGTTCTTATTTTGATTATTTGGATAAGTAAGGTAGCTCCTATTAAGAATTAATATGAAATACAATTTTTTAAATATTCCATTTTGCAATATACACTCACAACCTTCTACTAAGTCAGAGATAAGTTCACAAATTTTATATGGAGAAAAATTTAGAATTTTAAATAAAAAAAAAAATTGGATAAGAATTCAAACATCTTTTGATAGATATAAAGGTTTTATAAAACTAAAAAAATTTAATAAAAAATTTTCTGCAGAAAAAAAAATATGCAAATTAAAATCTAAAATTTATAACAAAATTAATAATAAATACATACCTACAAATAAATATTTGTTTTTTTCATCAGGTATAGCAATAAAAAATAGTAATAAAAGATTCTTAGAGTTTGAAAAAAATAAATGGATAAAAAAAAATGATACAATAAGGATATCACATAAAGAAAAAAATTTTAAAAAAATTTTTAAATCATTTTTAAATTCAAAATATCTTTGGGGTGGTAAAACTGCTGACGGTATTGATTGTTCAGCATTAATACAAATATATTTTTATTATAATAGAATTTTTTTTCCAAGAGATACTAAGGACCAAATCAAATATTGTAAAAAAAAAATAACAAGAAAATTATCTAGTGGAGACATCATTTTCTGGAAAGGTCATGTTGGTATATGCTTAAATAACAGTCAGTTTATTCATGCATATGGGCCAAGAAAAAAAGTAGTAATAATGCCTACAAAATTTACTATTTACCAAATTAGTAAAACAGCGAACTTAAAAATAAAAAAAATTAGTAATATTTTGAAAAATTAGTTCCTACCAAAATCTGGTTTATTTGTATCTTGTTTTAATTTTATAATTTTAGATCTTACTTTTTTAGTTTGACTTAATTTATTCAAAATTGATTTATTTTTTTTTGAATTTATATCATTTTTAAATTCCTTTAAATTTTTGATAAATAAATCAATAGCCTTAGACACATTTTTTCTGTTATCAAAAAAAATATCTCTCCACATAATTTCATTTGAGGCTGCAATTCTTGAAAAATCTCTTAAACCACCTGCACTGTATTTTATTAAATCATATTTTTGTTTCTTTTCAAAGTCTTGAGCAGACTTAACAAGATTATATGCAATTAGGTGGGGAAGATGACTAGTAATAGAAAAAATCTTATCGTGTTTTTCCGAATCCATAAAAGTAGTTTTTGAACCTATTTTTTTTTTATCTTTGATTATAATACACCATTTATTCTCAAATAAATTCTCTTTACCATGCTCAGGACCACTAACTTCTGATCCTGCAATTGGATGGCTTGATGTCCAAAATATTGTCTTTTTTAAATTTTTTTTAATTATAGCAGCAGATTCTAATTTTGATGATCCCACATCAGTAATAATTTGTCTTGGCTTTAAATATTTATTAATCTTTAAAATTATTTTTTTATATTCACTCATCGGGGTACAAAAAATAATTAAATCTGATTTTAAAACTGCATCCTCAAGTCTTTTCACAATTACACAAGGTAATTTGAGTTTTTTTATTTTTGTTATATTTTTTTTTAATTTTTCAAAAACAAAAACTTTCTTAGCAATCTTCTTTTTTATAATTTTCCTTAACAAAGACGATCCTAAAAGTCCGCAGCCAATTATTAATACATTTTTCATTGTCTAAAAATACTTTCTACGGCATTCATGAATTTTAGATTATCGATTTTAGAACCAATAGTTAATCTCAACATATTTTTGATTTTATAACCATTTTCTGTTGATCTTAAGATAATTCCTTTAAGTTTAAGTTTTTCATAAAAGTATTTAGCACTAAATTTACATTTTATGAAATCTAATAATAAAAAATTGGCAGAAACCTTGTTTGAAATAATATCATATTTACTCAAAAAATTTTTTATTTTAGTTGCATAAAAAATATTGTGTTTAATTGAACGTGTTATAAATTTATTATCTTTAAGAGCTTCTATTGCTGCTTTTTGAGCAACTTCATTAACATTAAACGGTGGTTTAATTAAATTTAATGCAGTTATAATCTTTTTCGATCCATATCCCCATCCTACTCTTAAGGAAGATAAACCATAAATTTTTGAAAATGTTCGTAATATGAAAACACTTTGATTATTTTTGAATAATTCTAAACCAGACTTGTAATCTGAATTTTTCATATATTCTGCATAAGCATCATCTACAACTAATAAAATATTCTTTCTTAATCTTTTTCTTAAATCTGTAAGTTCATGCTTAGTCAAATAAGTTCCAGTTGGATTATTGGGATTAGCTAAAAAAACAATCTTAGTTTTTTTTGTAACTTTTTTTAAAATTTCTGAGATAGATACCTTGAGCTTTTTCTCTTTTGCAAATATCACTTTTGCACCAACTATTTTTGCATAAATTCTATACATTAAAAAACTAAACTGAGGTACTATAACTTCATCTTTAGAATTTAAAAATAACTGACATAACATTTGAATAACCTCATCTGAGCCAGCGCCACAAATAATCTTATTTGGATCACATCTAAATTTTTTAGAAATCTGACTCCTTAATAATTTAGACTTTCCATCTGGGTATCTAGAAAAATTTAATTTTTTGTTAGAGATTATCTTTCTTACCTTTGGACTCATTCCTAGAGCTGATTCATTTGCAGAAAGCTTAACAACTTTTTTTAATCTCTTGATACTAGATTTGCCTGGTTTATATGCTTCAATATCAAATTTTTTGAAATTTATTGTTGTCATTTTTAATTTTTTAGCCCTTTATAAATAAAAAAACATTTTTTTATATAGCATAAGTATAGATATTTTAAAAATTGACATACTAAATAACTTCTTGTACAAAAATTATGCGCTGATTTAACTGAATTGCGAGCGCTTTAAAAAAACCGCTAAAAAAGTTTTTTTTCTCACAATTCAATTTTCAGCTTTATTATGAATGCTAAAGATAACATAAAAACACTAGTTATTGAGAAACCACTTAAACTAGATTGTGGTCAAACAATAAACAATTTTCCATTAGCTTATGAAACATATGGATCACTAAACAAAGATAAGGATAATGCAATTTTAGTTTTTCATGCTTTAACGGGTGATCAATTTGTAACTGGGACTAATCCAGTAACAAAAAAAGATGGATGGTGGTCATATGCTGTTGGTCCAAATAAATCTATTGATACAAATAAATATTTTGTAATTTGTGCTAACGTAATTGGAGGGTGTATGGGTTCATTTGGTCCAAGTCACAAAAACCCTGAAACACAAAAGATATATGGCACAGATTTTCCAGTAATTACGATTAACGACATGGTAAACGCTCAAATCAATTTACTAGACTTTTTCGGTATTAAAAAACTTTTTTCAGTTGTTGGTGGCTCAATGGGAGGAATGCAAGTTTTACAATTCATAAGTAATTTTCCTGATAAATCTAAAACAGTAATACCAATTGCATGTACTTCAAGTCATTCAGCACAAAATATTGCTTTTAACGAACTTGGTAGGCAAGCTATTACAGCTGATCACAACTGGAAAGAAGGAAAATATACTTTACAGAATACGGTTCCTGACAAAGGATTAGCTGTTGCTAGAATGGCTGCACATATTACTTATTTATCCAAAAAAGGACTTCAAGAAAAATTCGGGAGAAAACTTCAGGAAAGAGATGATCTTAAATTTGGTTTTGATGCAGATTTTCAGATAGAAAGTTACTTACGTTACCAAGGCTCTGTTTTTGTCGATAGATTTGATGCAAATAGCTATTTATATATCACAAGAGCAATGGACTATTTTGACTTAGTTAAACAAAATAATGGAAATCTATCAAATGCCTTTAAAAATACTAAAGCTAAATTTTTTGTAATATCTTTTACTTCAGATTGGCTTTATCCAACACAAGAGAATAAGGATATAGTAATTGCTTTAAATGCTATAGGTGCAAATGTAGGATTTGTCGAAATAAAATCAGATAAAGGACATGACTCTTTTTTACTGGATGTACCAGATTTTTTAAAAGCACTTAAAAACTTTTTAGATAAATCTTACTTAGAAGAATAAGCATGAAACAGGAATTTAAAATTATATCTGATTTAATAGATGAAAATTCACATGTATTAGATGTTGGATGTGGAGATGGTATTTTAATGGAGTATCTTGTTAAAGAAAAAAAAGTAAATATAAGAGGAATCGAAATTTCAAAAACTAAAGTTCAAAACTGTATTGCTAAAGGATTAACCATAATCGAAGGTAATGCTGAGGAAGATTTAAAACAATTTCCAGACAAATCTTTTGATTATGTTGTTTTAAGTCAAACTTTACAAGCATTTTTGAATCCAGAAAAAGTTATCAATGAGCTCTTAAGAATTGGAAAACAGGCTATTGTGACAATACCAAATTTTGGCTATTGGAAAATAAGATTACATCTTTTATTAAAAGGCACAATGCCTGTAACAAGAACATTACCAGACGAATGGTACAATACTCCAAATATTCACCTATGTACTATAAAAGACTTTGTTTATTTTAGTAAAGCTAAAAATTTTAAATTATCAAAGTCTATTGCCTTAAGAAGCAATCAACTCTCATATATCAAAGATGGTAACCTAAATCTAAAAAATTTAAGTTCAAATCTTGGCATTTTTTTAATAGAAAGATAAAAATGGAAGTAAAAATAATACCATGTTTAAATGATAACTATTCATATCTAATATTTGATAAAAGCAATAAAAATGCATGTGTAATTGATCCGAGTGAGTCAAAACCAGTAATTAAAGCAATTGAAGAGAATAAGGTTAAATTAAAATATATTTTGAACACCCATCATCATTATGATCACGTTGGAGGAAACAAAAAATTAAAAGAAAAATATGAATCTAAAATAGTTGGTTTCAAAGACGATAAAGATAGGATACCAGAAATTGATATTTTGGTAGAAGATAATCAAATTTGGAAAGAAGAAAATTTCGAAGCTAAGATTTATCATATACCAGGTCATACGACAGGACATATAGCTTTTCATTTTTTTAAAGAAAAAAAAATATTTACTGGTGATACATTGTTTTCTTTGGGATGTGGTAGAATTTTTGAAGGTACATATGAGCAAATGTTTAATTCATTAAATAAAATTAAGATACTTCCTAAAGATACTGAAATTTATTGTGGTCATGAGTACACTCTTAAAAATGGAGATTTTTGTTTAGCAAACGACGCTAATAATATGAAATTAAAAAAAAAGATTGAAGTAATTAAAAAAAAATTGGAAAACAATTCACCAAGCATTCCAACAATATTAGGGGATGAAATTGAATGTAATATATTTCTTAAAGCCAAAAATTTAGATAGCTTTTCAAAATTGAGAGATTTAAAGGATAATTTCTAGTTTATAGATCTTGACTATAGTGTCACCCGGACTATATTGCGGTATTTAAATTAACAAATATTTTATGTCTTACGCAGTAATACAAACAGGTGGAAAACAATATAAAGTTAAATCAGGTGAAATTTTGAAAATTGAAAAATTACCTAATTCAAAATCTGATACAAAAGTCGAATTTAAAGAAATATTAGCCTATGGAAATGACAAAATAATTGAAGTAGGAGCTCCTACCGTTCAAGGGGCAAAAGTGGAAGCAAACTTAATTAAGAATAGTAAAAATAGAACTGTTTTAATTTTTAAGAAAAGAAGAAGACAAAACTCAAGAAGAAAAAATGGTCACAGGCAACAATATTCAATGATAAGAATTAATAAAATTTTTTCGAAAGATGGTAAAATTTTATCAGAGGCTGAAAAAATAATAAAACCTTCAAAAAAAAAGGAAGAACCTAAAAAAGAAGCAAGTAAATAATTGGTAATTTAATATGGCAACAAAAAAAGCAGGTGGTTCATCTAGAAACGGACGTGATAGTGCCGGAAGAAGACTTGGTGTAAAAAAATATGGTGGTGAAACCGTAATTCCTGGAAATATTATTGTTAGACAAAGAGGCACAAAAATTTTTCCTGGTGAAAATGTGGGTATGGGTAAAGATCACTCAATTTTCTCAGTGATTAAAGGCAAAGTAGTTTTTAAGAAAACTAAATCAGATAGAACATTTGTTTCAGTAAAACCCAATTAATAGTACAACTTAAAAATAGCGTTGTATTATGAAATTCTTAGATCAAGTAAAAATATATATCAAAGCAGGAAACGGTGGTGATGGTTCGCCAAGTTTTCGAAGAGAAAAATTTATTGAATTTGGAGGACCTGATGGAGGAGATGGAGGTAAAGGTGGTTCAATAATTTTAAAATCAGAGCAGAATTTAAATACCTTGATAGATTTTAGATACCAACAACATCATAAAGCTCAAAGAGGAGAAAATGGGTC
>LULV01000582.1_pt1 | contig 14044 bp, 15 predicted proteins | sample 728081 | NCBI WGS metagenome assembly LULV01 (sample SAMN03860280, study PRJNA289734) | marine metagenome | biome: seawater column; feature: ocean; material: water; isolation source: Red Sea water column Station 108 - depth 25m | place: Saudi Arabia: Red Sea | collected 2011-10-15 | depth 25 m | reverse complement strand
ATATAAGGTTTAGTTGCAAATATTCCGCCGTCACTAAATAGTCCCATTCCGTAAACATTTGGAGCCATTACCCAGTCAGATGAATCTACGAACATTTCCATAAACCATTTGTAAACTTGTTTAGGATTTATCTCACATAGATTCATTATGTTTGCCAATATCATTAGCCTTTCAATATGATGTGACCAGCCGTAGTTTTTAGCATTATTGATTGCATGATCTAACGGATCTAAACCAGTATTTCCGTCATACCAAGATTTTTTCATTTTTCTTTTATGATTAAAAAAATTAGTGTTATCTAATCGTTGATCATAGTTTTGGTAAATTCCTCTCATAAACTCTCTCCAACCTATAATCTGTCTAATATAACCTTCTAAGGAATTCATAGGTACTTTATTTTCAATCTTTCTTAACTTCTCTATTATCTCTTCTGGGGCTATTAAACCTAAGTTTATAAGTGGACTTAGCGCGCTATGAAAAACAGTATTTGATTTATCTGTTACTGCATCCTCATAATCCCCAAAAAGCTTTATTCTCTCTTTCAAAAACTCATCAAGCCACTTATTTGCGTCTTTTCGTGTTGTTGGAAACCAAAATTTATCAGTATTTCCTGGATGATCTTTAAAATTAGAATTTATAAATTTTTTAAGAGTAATAGTTTCCTTTGTCTCTTTTACCTTAGAAATAACAGGAACTTTAATAGTATTCGGAAGTTTTTTTCTATTTTCTTCATCGAAACTCCATTTATTTCCTTTTGGAGTTCCATTCTTATTCATCAATAAATTCATTTTTGTTCTTACAATTTTATAAAAATTTGCCATGAAAGGCCGTTTATTTTTAGAAAGGTAATCTTTAAATTCCTGCCTCTCCATTAAAAACATTGGAGATCTAACTTGGTTAATCTTAAGTGAATTTTTTTTTCCTAAATTTAATATTCTTTTTTCAAAAAATTTATCTTCAATTTCAAAAAAAGTAATTTCTTTTATCTTTTTTTCTTTAATAGTCTTTTCTAATTTTTTTTCGTAGGATAATTTAAAATCTTTATTTACATCTTTATATATTAAATTAAAATTTTTTGATTTAAGCTCATCTTTAAATGATCTCATTGAAGATAAAAATAACAGTATTTTCAGTTTGTGATGTTTTTCAAAGGTACATAGACCATAGTCTTCTGCCATAAAAAAAGTATGGTCTTTATAATAAGAGAGATATTTTGGGTTAAAAAGTTGATTTCCTAAAATTATAAAAAGCTTCATAAGTAATAAAATACATATTTTATTTACACGCGTCATTATTTGCATGTAAATAACCTTTAATAATGTTATTTTTAATTATGAAAAAAGTAATTTTAGGAGCAACTGGATCAATTGGTTCTTCTTTAGCAAAAAAATTAGTTGACAGCGGTGAACAGGTGCACTTGGTTGGAAGAGATGAGAATAGTTTATCGGAGTTAGCAAAAAATTTAAACTCTACATTTACAGTTTGCGATGTCTTAGAGGAAAACTTTTCTGAAAAAATACTAAATGATTTGAAAGATGAACCTATTAACGGCTTAGCTTTTTGTGTGGGATCAATTGATTTAAAACCATTAAAGTTAACAAAAAAAAGTGACTTTATGCAATCATTCAATTTAAATCTTATTTCTGCAACTGAAGTAATTAAAACTTTAGCAGATAACTTAAAAAAAAATAAAGGTTCAGTTGTTTTATTTTCAACAGTAGCAGTGAAACAAGGCTTTCCGAACCATGCAATAGTTTCATCAGCAAAAGGTGCCATAGAGGGCCTGACTTTAGCTTTAGCAGCAGAGTTCGCACCTAATGTGCGTGTCAATTGTATTGCACCTAGTTTGACAAATTCCAAAATTTCAAATTTTTTACTTAAAAATGAAAAAGTTGCCGAGGGTATTGCCAAAATGCACCCAATGAAAAGAATAGGTGAGGGTGGAGACTCAGCTTCTGTTGCAAAGTTTCTCTTAACAGATGAAAGTTCTTGGATAACTGGCCAAATATTAGGTGTTGACGGAGGAAGATCATCTGTCGCATGACAATCTTCAAAAAAACAACTAAATAATGATTATGAAAAATTTATTAGTAATAGTTTTTACTCTTTTGTTAAGCTCAAGTTTAATGGCTGCGGGAAGTGATAGTAGTAGTGGATCATCTTCTGATAAAGAATCTTTATACGAGGATGCAGTAAAATTAGTTAAAAGAGCTGGAAAATTAGAAAAAAAAGATAAGACTGACAAAGCTAAAAAATTGTACTCACAAGCTTTTAAAAAGCTAGAAAAAGCATACAAATCAGATAAAAAAAATCCAGATATTCTTAATTACATGGGATTTACAACTAGAAAAACTGGAAATTTTGAAAAAGCCGAAAAGTTTTATTTAGAAGGTTTAAGTTTAAAACCTAATCATAATGGTATTAATGAATATTTAGGTGAACTTTATGTGCAAACTAATAGAATAGATAAAGCTAACGAGAGATTAGAAGTTCTAAAGAGTTGTAATTGTAAAGAATATAGTGAACTTGAATTAATTATTAAAACTAAAGGCTCAAAAGTTTACTAAGATAAATCAACAGCAAATTTTTTTAATTTTTCAATTGGTATAAGTTCTAAGGTCTTAATATTTGTCTTTTTCAAATAAACTGAGCAGGCTGCATCCTCTTCGATAGCTCTAGCGTACCAAGTTGCACAAACACACCAGCAGTCACCCTCTTTTAAACCTGGAAATCCAAATTCAGGATGAGGTGTAATCAAATCATTACCTACTTTCTTTGACCAAAGTAAAAATTTATCTGTCACTTTTGCACAAACTGTATGAACCCCTCTATCATTTTTATCTGTATTACAACATCCATCCCTAAACCAACCTGTTAATGGGTCATTAGAACTGAAAAAGATCTTCTTTCCCCACTTGATTTAAATGGATATGCTGTGTGCATCAAATAATGTGGAAAAAGAATTACATCTCCTTCTTTTGGTTGATGATTGTAAATACTATCACTTAAAAACATCTTGTTTCCATTTATAAAATCTATTGTGCCATCAATTTTTGATTTTTTATGGCCCTTTGGAACAAATTTTGGAATTTTTAAGTAACCCACACCAGATATATGTCCATCATGGTAATGTATTGGGTTATATTCATTATTAAATTGTCTCACTATCCAAAAATTTTTAATTGAAATTTTCTTTACATTTTTTCCAATAGTTTTAAAAACATATTTTTTTACTTCATTAGAAATTACTTTTTCCAAATTTTTTTTTACAAAAGATTTTGGTAATTGAAATTCTTGTTTTACCTGCCCTACTAATTTTTTCGAATAATCCAATTTTTTTAATAAAGTCTTTTTATTTAAAATTTGGTCAACCTCATTATTAATTTTTTTTATTAATTTATTTGAAAATTTTAATTTAGCTATTTTTGGACCAAAAGGGCTTATTACTTTCATAATTATAGCTTAGTTGGATTAGGTTGACCTTTATAAACTTTTTCAGGATCAAATTTTTTTTCTTTTTCTTTAAATTCTAATTTAATTTCTTCAGAATTTTCAATTTTTCCTAAAGGTATTGATCTGTAAAAGCATGATTTATATCCTACATGGCAACTTGCTCCGTTTCCTATATCTACTGACATCCACAATGCATCCTGATCATCATCTATTCTTAAATCAATAACTTTTTGCACAAAACCGCTTGTTTTTCCTTTGTGCCATATATCTTTTCTAGATCTACTCCAATAATGAGCCTCTTTAGTTTCAATTGTTTTTTTTAGAGCTTCCTCATTCATGTAACCGTGCATTAATAATTCACCGGAGCCACTGTCAGAGGTGGTTACTGGAATAAGTCCATCTTTATCAAATTTAGGAGATAGAAATTTTCCCTCTTCTACCTCAAATACGCTTTCTCTCTTTTTGAACATGAGGGTAAAATAATGAAAAAAAGACAAAATAGCAATTTGCATTAATCAAATATGTCCTATAAAACCTTGTAACAATGAAGTTAGTTAAAGACGCAGATAAAACATCCTCAAAAAAGCCTGAAGTTTCAGATAAACAGGCCGAAGAGGCATTTAAAACTATTCTTAAATGGATAGGAGAAGATCCAAACAGAGAAGGTCTTGTTGAGACACCAAAAAGAGTAATTAAAGCATTTAAGGAATATTTTAAAGGTTATCATCAAGATGCTGAAGCTGATCTATCCAAAACGTTTGGAGACGTGGAGGGTTATGACGATATGGTAGTGGAAAAAAATATCACACTTGAAAGTCATTGCGAGCATCATATGGCACCAATAATTGGAGTAGCACATGTAGCTTATATTCCAAAAAATAAGGTTGTAGGTTTAAGCAAGTTGGCGAGGACAGTAGAAATATTCTCCAAAAGACTTCAAACTCAAGAAAGACTCACAATGCAGATCGCTAAAACTTTAATGAATTCATTAGACGCTAAAGGAGTAGCAGTTACTATTGATGCAGCTCATCAATGTATGACCATGAGAGGTGTCAAAAAGGAGAAAGCGACAACAGTTACTAACTATTTTTTAGGTTCTTTCAGAGAAGACTTAGGTATTCAAAATAGATATTTAAGATATATTAAAAAATAAATGTCTCAAAAATTTAAAGCCGTAGTAATAGATAATCAAAACGAAAAATTTACAAGAGAAATTAAAGAAATCGACACAAGTCATCTTAAAGATGGAAATGTTTTAGTCAAAATAGATTATTCAAGTCTTAATTATAAAGATGCATTAATTTTAAATAATGGAGGCAAGATTGTTAGAAAATTTCCCTTCGTTCCAGGTATAGATTTTTCAGGTACTGTAGTTGAAAGTGAAGATAATAAATTTAAAAAAGACGATAAAGTAATTTTAACTGGCTTTAGGGTAGGAGAGGCTTTCTTTGGTGGTTTTGCTCAGTACGCTAAAGTTGACGCTAACTTTTTAATCAAAATACCTAAAGACTTAGATACTCATAAGTCTATGATGCTCGGCACAGCAGGTTTTACAGCTCTTTTGTGCTCTTTTGCAGTCAAAGCTAAAGAAGAATTGTTGTTAGGTGAAAAAGTAAAAGATGTTTTGGTAACTGGTGCTACGGGTGGTGTTGGAAGTATTGCTGTAATGATCTTATCTAAAATGGGATATGACGTTCATGCTGTAACAGGAAAAAAAGATAAAAATGATTATCTAAAAGGTTTAGGTGCAAAAAATATTATAGACAGAAAAGAATTTGAGGGAGAAAGTAAACTTCTAGAAAAAGGAGTTTGGGACGGAGTTGTTGACACTGTAGGAGGTGCTGCCTTAACAAAAATATTTGCACAAACAAAACCCGGCGGAATAGTTGCTGCGTGTGGAAATGCAGGGGGAATAAAAATCAACACAAATGTGATGCCTTTTATTATAAGAGGAGTAAAACTATGGGGCATCGATTCGTCTGGTTCCTCAATAAAAAGAAGAGAGTTTGTCTGGGGCGAAGCAGCGAAATTGATTGATTTTTCAAAAGTTCAATCATTTACTAAAGAGCTCTCGTTTTCTGAACTTTTAGATACTTATCCTATGCTTTTAAAAGGTGAGTTTTCTGGAAGAGCTATAGTAAATCCAAATAAATAAACTATAATCATTTAAATAATGGATTGGGATAAATTAAAAATTTTTCATACTGTTGCTGAGGCATCAAGTTTCACTAAAGCATCTACAATCTTAAACTTAAGCCAATCAGCAATTAGCCGCCAAATTCAAGGTTTAGAGACTGATTTAAAGGTCCAATTATTCGAGCGTCATGCTAGAGGTTTAGTGCTTACCGAAAATGGTGAGTATCTTTTTAAATCAGCCCACGAGGTTATTTCCAAATTGAAAGATGTTGAGTCAAACTTAAGCGGTCACAAAGATAAACTAAACGGAAAACTTATTGTAACTACCGTTGTAAGTTTTGGAACTACTTGGCTTACACCTAGAATAAAAGAATTCATGGATCTTCATCCAGGTATAGAAATTGAATTAATTTTCGACGATAGAGAGCTAGATTTAGCAACTCGTGAAGCTGATGTAGCCATCAGAATGAGACGACCAAAACAATTAAATTTAATACAGAAAAAATTCGTAGACTTCAATTATCACATATATGGTTCAAATGAATATTTAGAAAAAAACGGTTATCCAAAAACGCTTAAAGATTTAGATAAACACAAATTTATTACTTATGGTAAAGGAGCTCCTTCTCCTGTTTATAATCCTGATTGGGTATTGAAGGTTGGTTCAAAAGATGGAAAGAAAAGAAGATCTTTGATGAAAGTAAATAGCGTTTACGGCCTGTTATTAGCTGTTCAAAGCGGCGTTGGTTTGGCTGCGCTTCCAGATTACATAGCCCATAATATTAGTGGTATCTCCAAAGTTTTACCAAACGAACCTGGCAAGCCGACCGAAACACATTTTGTTTATCCATCTTCTCTAAAAAATAATGCAAGACTTATGGCTTTTAGAAACTTTCTTTTTAGCAAGGTAAACGAGTGGAAATTTTAATATCTTTTATCATACCTTTTATAATACTACTTACAGTTGTAGTATTTATTCATGAATATGGCCATTATTACTATGCTAAGAAGTATGGAGTAGGTGTCACAGATTTTTCTATAGGATTTGGTAAAGAAATATTTGGCTTTAATGACAAATCTGGAACAAGGTGGAAATTCTGCGCAATTCCTCTTGGCGGATATGTAAAATTTTTTGGCGATAGAAATGTTTTTAGTCAAGCAGAGCAAGAAGAATTGTTAAAAAATTACAGTAAAGAAGATCAAGAGAAATTATTTGTGGTCAAACCTTTATATCAAAGATCAATAATAGTAGCGGCTGGACCTTTTGCAAATTTTTTATTAGCAATATTTATTTTTGCATTCATCTACATGTTCGCTGGAAAAGATTTTACTCCTGCTCAAATACAAGAGGTTCAAGTGGAAAGTCCTGCTGAAGAGGCAGGCATTAAACCAGGTGATATTATCCAATCTATAAATAGCAAAGATGTAAATAGCATTATGGAAGTTTCAGCTTTCATTAATTCCTCTTCATCAGAGATAATTGATATCGGCATATCAAGAAATGACAGTGAAATTGCATTTTCTGTAAAACCTGAGGTAATTAAAGGGGAGGACTCTTTAGGCAATAAAGCAAATAAAAAGATTATCGGTATAAAGATAGCACCTTTAAATGATGAAATTAATAGAGAAAGATTAGGCCCAGCAACCGCTTTGTTTTATGCTTTTAAAGAGACTTGGTTTGTAATTGATGCTTCATGGAATTTTATTATTTCAATGTTTAAAGGCACAGGAGACACCACTCAACTTGGTGGCCCTATAAAAATAGCTAAAATAACTGGTCAGGTTGCAAAAATGGGTTTTATAGCCTTTCTAAGCATTATGGCTTACATATCGATTAGCTTAGGATTTATTAATTTGTTGCCTATTCCTATGTTAGATGGAGGACACTTAATGTTTTATGCTTTTGAAAAGGTTTTAGGCAGACCTCTAACTCAAAAGACCCAAGAAGGATTTTTTCGAATCGGTCTTTTTTTGCTACTTTCTTTAATGTTTTTTACAACATTTAATGATTTAAAAGATTTAGGCTTATTTTAAGCCATTTTTTTAATCAAAAAAGTCAATAAAATCAACGATTTTTGACCACACAATATATTGTGTTGATATTTACGTGAAACACCAAAAAAATGTTGATTTTATTGGATTTTTATTGAAATTAGAAAATAACTAAGGGGCATAAATGAATAAAAAACAACTAGTAGCAAAAATATCGTCCACACTGGGTCAAAGCAAAGCTGATGCTGAGAGAACTTTTGATTCAATAACGACTATTATTTTAGATGCTTTAAAGAATGACGATACTGTAAAAATAGCTGGATTTGGTACTTATAAAGTAGCAAAAAGAAAAGCTAGGGTAGGAAGAAACCCACGTACAGGAGAGTCTATTCAAATTGCAGCATCCCAAAAAGTTAAGTTTTTACCAGCCAAAAGCTTAAAAGAAATGTTTAATAGATAAACGTTTTATTTAGCCCTTATTTGATAATCTCAAATAAGGGCTAAACTACTTGCAAAAACTGCATAGCTCAAATTAAGACAATTCAATTCTTTTTCAATAGTTAAAACCCTATAACGCACGCTTAACAAGGGAGTTAGTTATGAAAAAATACTTAGGATACTTTCTAGCAGGTACAGCCATTTACTTTGGCTTTGCGGGTCTTGGATATGCTGAGACTACAGTGTCTGCAGAAGTACAATACATTTTTAATACCCTATTATTTTTAATGTCAGGTTTCTTGGTCATGTGGATGGCCGCAGGTTTCGCAATGTTAGAGTCAGGATTAGTAACATCAAAATCTGTATCAGCAATCTGTGCTAAAAATATAGGTTTATATTCAATCGCCGGAGTAATGTTCTGGTTGGTTGGTTACAATTTAGCTTACGGTATCCCAGAAGGCGGATATATAGGTTCATTCACACCATGGAGTGACAATTCATCATTAGAAACAGGATATTCTGATGGTTCTGATTGGTTTTTCCAAATGGTGTTCTGTGCTACTACAATGTCAATCGTATCTGGTACGTTAGCTGAAAGAATTAAGATCTGGCCATTTTTCTTATTTGCCGCAATTTTAACTGGAATTATCTATCCAATTTCAATGGGTTGGCAGTGGGGTGGCGGATGGTTATCGGTAGCTGGATTCTCAGACTTTGCTGGTTCAACATTAGTACATGCTGCTGGAGGAGCTGCGGCTCTTGCAGGTGCAATCGTATTAGGTGCTAGAAGTGGCAGATTCTCTGGAAAAGGCGAGGCTAAACCGATGGCACCATTTGCTGCATCATCAATTCCGTTAGCAACACTAGGAGTGTTTATACTTTGGTTGGGTTGGTTTGGATTCAACGGTGGATCTGAGTTAATTATCAGTGACGAAGCAAGCGCTATAGCAGTGAGCCAAGTATTCATGAACACAAATATGGCCGCAGCTGGTGGTGTAGTTGCTGCATTACTCACAAGTTTTTTTGCAACTGGCAAAATGGATGTCACCATGGCCATCAACGGAGCCATTGCTGGTTTGGTAGCCATCACTGCAGGTCCAAGCGCACCTACAGGTGGTGAAGCAGTAATCATTGGTGCTATCGGTGGTGTAATAGTCTATTTCTCAATTCTATTCTTTGAGAAACGCTTAAAAATAGACGATCCAGTTGGTGCTATTTCTGCTCACGGTACAGTAGGTATATGGGGAATCATGGCAACTCCGCTTTCTGGTGCAGGAGCTTTTGGTACTCAAGCAATTGGAGCTATCTCAATATTCCTTTGGGCTTTCATAACAAGTGCAGGAACACTACTTGTTCTAAATGCAATACTTGGTTTGAGACCTTCAGAGGAAGAAGAAACTTCAGGATTAGACGCTTCAGAAATTGGAGTAGAAGCTTACCCTGAATTTAAAGATTAATTAATTATCCTCCCCCTAAAAGCAGGTAAGGAAACTTACCTGCTTTTTTTATATAATCTCTCATGCATTTTGTTTTCTTTTCATTGTTATTCTTTTCTAGTTTTTCCTTTCTTACAGAAACGAATGAAGAGCTTACGGTCTCTACCAATCAAAATTGGAACTTTAAGCCTTCTTTAGAAACAATTTCATCTGACGAAATTAGATTTTTAAACGTTACTCACAACAAAGAACTTTTCAATTCTTCTGCAGGTAGTTGGATCAGTAGAGGATCCGGTCAAGAAAGCTTAATTTCCTTAAGATCGCCAGTATTAACTGGTTCAGGAGCTTGCGGATCATTTTTAATTTTAGAAGATGGCTTGCTATAAGAGACAGGCTTTGCACGGGGCAATCAATTTTCAATCACTTGAAATTGATGCAAATAATTATCTAAAGACAGAAGTAAATGATGATGAGTCTTTCAAAGCATCTTTTCAATATCAGGAAGCAACCAATTGGTCCTTGGGAATTGCTTTAGACAGAGATCAAGGATTTAGAGATTCCAGTGGGTTTGACCAACAAAAATTAGCCTTTAAATCAAAAAATAATATTAAGAACTGGCAAGCTACAACACTTTTAAACTTAACCAACCTCAATCAAGAAACGGCAGGTTATATTAGCTCTTATAAATCAAATTTAAGATTAACGAATGTCAATCCAGAAGCCTATCGGGATGCTAAGTCATTGCGCTTAAATACGCTTTTAACTCAAATTAAAGATAATTTTGAATTTCAGCTAAGACCTTACCTTAGGCACAGCAGAATGGATTTCATCCAGCACTATTTGCCTGGCAAGCCTTTAGAAAAAAACAGCCAAACCAGTTCGGGTCTAAATTTTTTAATGGACGTAAAAAGCTTTCCTAACCACAAACTTTCTTTTGGAATTAACTTTGAAATGGCTGGAATTCAATTAGAAGAATTTCAGGAAAACAAACTAACAACAAGTTCAGCTTTTAATAATGCGGTAAGGCCTCAAGGCCTGCATTACGACTTTGAAGTCGACACAAATTTATTTGCTGTATTTTTGTCTCACGAATTTATAACTGATGATGATTTTAAAATTTTTTCAAATGTTAGAACTGAAAGACTCAATTACGATTACGATAATCTAATGCTTGACGGCAGAACCAGAGCCGATGGTTCAGCATGCGGATTTGGCGGGTGTTATTACTCAAGACCTGCTGATACTGAGATTTCATTTTCTGATAATTCTTTAAGGTTTGGTTTTTCGAGGAAAGTAATGACAAATGAATTCTTTTTGCAGTTCAGCAAAGGTTTTAGACCGCCTCAAATAAATGAGCTTTTTAGACTACAAAAAGCACAAACTTTGGCGGACTTAAATTCTGAAAAAATAGATTCCCTAGAATTTGGAATTCTCTCAACTGGAGATAATTTTTTAAATAAATTTGTTCTATTTTCCTCTAAGAAAAATAATTACATCTATAAAGATAATGATGCATCAACTGTAGCTGGAGGAAAATCAAAACACCAAGGCATTGAAATTTCTGGGTCAGTGGATGTAACTCCTATGCTAATGATTAAATATGCTTGGAGCTTTGCTGAACATCTTTATGATTATTCCTTTTCATCCATTGGAGTTTATGAAGGTAATTTGATTGATACGGCGCCTAGAGTTCAAGGTAGTATATTTTTTAATATCTTTCCGCTTGAAAAGCTAACCCTTCAAATTGAAGAAGAATACTTGGGCAAATACTTTACCGATCCTGCAAACCAATATAGCTATCCTGGACATTATTTAACCAACTTTAGAGGTTTTTATAATTTGACTTCAAAGCTTGATATCAACTTCAGTATTCTCAACGTATTCAATAAGCGTTATGCCGAACGTGCAGATTACTCCTCTTTTTCTGGAAAAAGATATTTTCCAGGTCTTCCGCTACAATGGCGATTCGGATTTAGTTATTCTTTTTAAATAACATATATCCCTTAATTTTTTTTAAGCATGCAAGAATCTACTGCTCGTACAGATATTGACGATGAATCAACCGAAAAGGTAGCTAGTCCTGAAACACTTTCTGTATGGGGCCTTGCATGGCCATCGATATTAGCAAACATTCTTTATGCTTCCGTTGGAGTGGTTGCATTAAAAGCCGTGGGAAATTTAGGTACAGATGCAGTTGCTGCTGTCGGCACAGGTGGTCGAATCTTTTTTGTAATTCAATCCATCATGATGGCAATTTCAACTGGGACTACTGCTTTGGTTGCAAGAGCTTATGGCGCAAGACGATATCAAGAAGCTAGCCAAGTCTTATATGACTCAATTTTAATAAGTATCTTTTTAAGCTTTATCTCCATTTTTGTCATTTGGGTCGCTGGGGAAGATTTGATGAGTCTTTTTGGTTTGGAGGCAGAAGCAAAAGATTTAGCTGTAGATTATTTAAAAGTACTTATTTTGTTCGCTCCGGCTTTTGGAGTTTCGATTGTTCAAGGTGCGGCAATTAGAGCTGCAGGGGATGTAAAGACGCCTCTTTATATAGGCTTAATTCAAAACATAATAAATATTTTTTTCTTGATAGGATTTGTGAATGGACAGTTTGGATTTCCCGAACTTGGCGTTGTTGGAGCAGCATACGCTGGAGGTATATCTTTTGCTATTGGCGCAATATTGGGAATTTTAGTTTGGGTCTCTAGAATCATTACAATTCCTCTACCAAGACTTGGTAGTTTTTCTTTTTCTCGGTTTAGAGAACTGATTCATGTATCTACACCGGCTGGACTAGAGCAAGGCGTGTTTCAATTGGGTCTTCTTCTTTATTTTTGGATTATTTCCTTATATGGAAACGCACCAATTGCTGCTTACAATGTCGGTATAAATATTTTGATGCTCTCTTTTATGGTTGGCCAAGGCTTTACGGTCGCTGGCGCTACATTAACTGGACAATTTATTGGTGCAGAAAATCCTAAAGAAGCAAAACGAAGTGGTTGGCGTTCTGCAGGGCTGACTATGGTTTCCATGGGCATTTTAGGGATTGTTTTAGCTTTAGCATCTCGCCCAATTGCCAGTTTTTTTGTCGATGATCCTGAAGTCATTCGTTTGACGGTTTTATTTGTCTGGCTCCTGGGGATAATGCAGCCCTTAATGGCTTTGGAATTTGCTTTGGGCGGAGCTTTACGTGGCGCGGGGGACACAAAATCTCCGCTCTACATCGTTACAATAAGTCTAATTTTTTTCAGGCTTACCTTTGCTGGCTTTTTTGTTTGGCTGAATTTTCCAATTGAATACATTTTTGGTAGTTTGATTATCGACTATATTGTTAAAGGAATTCTCTTTACATATCGCTTCGAATCTGGTCGGTGGATAAAACTTAAAACCTAGAGTTTTTCAAAAATTACGTATATCATCTAGGACATAACTCATTTAGGAGAGTTAATTTATAAATTAAATCACTTTTGGGAGGATTTATGAGCTATTTAGCTACAAATGATTACGTAGGTATCTCGTTCTGGATTGCGACTGCTATTATGTTAGCGTCGACAGTTTTCTTCTTCGTAGAAAGACAAGACGTATCGGGTAAGTGGAGAACTTCATTAACCGTTGCTGGTCTTGTTACTGGTATTGCTTTTTGGCATTACCTTTACATGAGAGGAATGTGGTCAGATATGGGAGCTTCCCCTACGGTATTTAGATACATTGACTGGTTAATCACAGTACCACTTCAAATCATTGAGTTTTACTTAATTGTTGCGGCTGTTACGGTTGTAAGTGCAGGTATATTCTGGCGTTTACTTATCGCATCAATTGTAATGCTTGTTGGTGGTTATCTTGGTGAAACTGGACTATGGGCACCTTCAGTAGGTTTTGCTGTTGGAATGATTGCTTGGATATATATCATTTATGAGATATTTCTTGGTGAGACTGCTGCAGCCAATGCCTCTAGTGGAAACTCTGCAAGTCAAAGCGCATTTAATACAATTAAATGGATTGTAACTGTAGGTTGGGCTATATACCCAGTTGGTTACGCGCTTGGTTACTTTGCAGGCGGAGTCAATAATGAAGCATTAAATATTGTCTATAACCTTGCTGATTTGATCAACAAAACAGCATTTGGTCTAGCAATATGGGCAGCTGCTAAATCAGATTCAGCTACTTCAACTGCTTAATACTGACAAAATAGAAAAACCCTAGCTTTTTAAGCTAGGGTTTTTTTTTTGAGCCCCTTGCACATGTCTCCCCCAAGAGCACAAGGGACAAAACGAAATATATAAAATTCTTCCCCAGTGGTCAAAAGAAAATAAAAAAAAATATAAGAAAGAAAGTCTTTAGAGAATGGCATCAAAAGTTTCACTGATGCTGGCATTGATGACTAAATCTGCATACTGATCCATTTCGGTAGGCTCATTATTTAAAATGACAAACTTGGCACCGCTTTGTTTGCCGAGCAAAGGAATCGTTGCAGCTGGATAAACTACAAGTGACGAACCTACTGCAACCATGAGATCGCAATTTGCTGCCTCATTTTGGGCACGCATCATTTCTTTCTCTGGCATGGGCTGACCGAAAGATATGGTTGC
>LULV01000210.1_pt1 | contig 14058 bp, 14 predicted proteins | sample 728081 | NCBI WGS metagenome assembly LULV01 (sample SAMN03860280, study PRJNA289734) | marine metagenome | biome: seawater column; feature: ocean; material: water; isolation source: Red Sea water column Station 108 - depth 25m | place: Saudi Arabia: Red Sea | collected 2011-10-15 | depth 25 m | reverse complement strand
CGCTAGACCCATTCAAGGCTTAATTGCTCATGTTGACCTAACAGAAAAAAAAGTCGTCGAAATTGAAGATCATGGTGTAGTGAAAGTTCCAGAAGCTTCCGCTAGATATGACAAAGACGGTCAAGAGACATTAAGAGAAAACCCAAAAGAAATCGCCATCACTCAACCTGAAGGTGTTGGATTTTCAGTTCAAGATAACTTAATTTCTTGGGAGGGTTGGAAACTAAGAGCTTCCATTGATCCTATTGAGGGCTTGGCTTTACATCAAGTTTCTTTAAATGACAGACCAATTTTTTACCGAGCAGGGTTGTCAGACATGGTAGTACCTTATGGCTCATCTGATCCAATGCATTGGTGGAAAGCAGTTCACGATGGCACTGAATATGGATTTGGTACCATGACAAATTCCTTAACTTTGGGCTGCGACTGTCTAGGTGAGATATATTATTTAGACGCTCACAAGCTAGCTTTTGATGGTTCTGTCGAAACCATTGAAAATGCAATTTGTATCCATGAAGAAGATTACGGGGTGCAATGGAAACATAATGATGCCACCCAAATGGGGTACAACGAAGTAAGGCGATCGCGTCGTCTTGTAGTGAGTTCTTTTGCTACCATTGGCAACTATGATTACGGTATTTTTTGGTACTTGTATTTGGATGGCACAATTCAATTAGAGATAAAGCTTACTGGTGTAGTAGGCATAAGCGCGTATCATGAAGATATTCATAAATCAGGACAAGATTTTAAAATTTCTCCAGAATTAGCATCACCAATTCACCAGCATCTATTCAATGTAAGGATTGATTGGGATTTGGATGATGGTGAGAATCAGTTATTTGAAACAAACGTTGAGCCTTTACCAATAAATAATGCGAATCCAGAAGGAACTCAATTTCAAGCTGTTTCATCGCATTTGAAAAAAGAGAGCGAGGCACAAAGGAACATTGCTCCAGAAAAAAGCCGTACATGGAAAGTTGTGAATCCCAATAAGCTAAATAAAGTTGGTTCACCAACAGCTTATAAAATTCTTTATGGCAATACACCAACCCTCTTATCCAATCCTAATTCTCCGCCAGGAAAAAGAGCTGCATTTGCGAAATACAATATCTGGGCAACTCCGTTCCAAAACGAAGAGAGATGCGGAGGCGGCAGACATACGGTGATGCATTCTGGAGAGGGGGGATTAGAAGAGATTACTTCACAAGACAGAAACATAAGCGAATGCGACTTGGTGACATGGCTTACTTTTGGGGTAACCCATTTACCCAGACCGGAAGACTGGCCTGTAATGCCTGTAGAATATTGCGGATTCCATTTAATACCAGTCGGTTTTTTTGATCAAAATCCAACGATTAATCTTCCTCCAACCTGCTCATCTAAGTCAAAAAGCAATAAGCAATAGGGGGTTTTCATGAGCGTAGAAGATTCTTTCAAGCCAGGAGTTACACAAACAGGCCCAAAGGGTCAATTGGCGCATCCTACAACCCTGGAACATAGCAAACGTTTAGAAAAAAAGCTTTATAAAGTTGGCAATAATGCCTGGTCTTTAATTGGCAATGGTCTTTCCAACCAATCTTTTGTAGAAGGACCTGAAGGTTTAATTTGTATCGATACCGGAGAAAGTAAACAGGAGATGGCTGCAGCCTTGAAGGAGTTAAGAAAGGAAACTCAAGCTCCAGTTGTTGCATGCATTTATACACATTTTCACTATGTTGGTGGTACTCAAACACTTGTCGATGAAAATAAAAATTTATCAATTTGGGGACATGATGGTATTCAAGCTAACTTAGATAGATTTGGCGGAGAAGTTGCACCCAGAGTAACGAGAGGTTTGGCTCACCAGTTCGCGACTTCCATGCCTCAAGAAGGACCTGATGGCATTGTTAATTTGGGGCTGGGAAATTTTTTTCGAAACCCAGAACATGCTCCTTTCACTAATGGCTATATTCCACCGGAACATACATTCATTGAGCCAACAAAAGCAAAAATAGCTGGCTTAAAAGTAGAATTTTTTCCAGCCCCATCCGATGCGACCGATTCCATTACAATTTGGTTCCCTGATTTAAAGCTAGCCATAAACAATCTTCTGTGGCCGGTTTTATTCAACGTTTTTGCTATTAGAGGAGAAGAATATCGAGACCCTAGAATTATGATGAAAGGCTTGGATCAACTAGCTGAACTTGAAGCAGAAAATTTAATTGGCGCTCACGGTCCGCCATTTTCTGGCCAAGAAGAAATAAAAAAAATAATTATAAATTATCGAGATACTTTGCAATTTTTGTGGGACCAAACGGTGAGATGCGCCAACAAAGGACTTACTCTAAATGAGGTCATTAGTACGATCAAACTACCGAGCCATTTTCAAGAGCATTACACTACCCAACAGTTATATGGTGTCGTAGAGCACCATGTCAGACAAATTTATTCTGGTCTTTTTGGATGGTTTGATGAGGACGAGGCAAATCTTTTTCCAGTGCCTTCTCCAGAAAGGTCCATTCGACTTATTGAAGGCTTTGGTGGAATTGAAAAGGTGAGGGCAATTATTGATTCCTCTCTAGAAGAAGAGGATTTTCGTTGGGCGATAGAGCTTTCTTCTTGGCTGGTGCGTTCAAATTTAAACGCTCAAGGAATTGCAGATGCAGGAGAACCCGAAGATCGAAAACGTTTAGCTGCTGCTCTTAGAGGAGTAGCTTATACAACTTCAGCTGCAAATATAAGGAACTGGTGCATAACCAGAGCTCTTGAGCTGGACGAGTCTTTAAATTTAAGTCGTTTCAGGAAGCATCGTTTCAATAAAAGAGAACTTGCGAGGCGCTCTCCAATAGACTCATTAAAGTTATTGAGGGTCCTCTTGATTCCTGAAAAAGCAGATGCTTATGTTCAAACGATAGAATTTAATTTTTCTGATAGTGAAAATATTTTTTACTCAATAAGAAACTCTGTTGCAGTAATTGATAACAAATCTGAAGGAAGTCCTTCTTTAAGTTTATCTTCTGATACTTGGTATGATCTTTTGAGTATGAAAAAAACTTTTTCAGAAGTTGAAGAAGAAGGATTGGTGGAAATGAATAACTCAGAAGAAGTAAGAAAATTCTTTTCTTGTTTTGACCTAGAATCTTTAAATAGCTGATAATACTTTCATGAAGAGATTGAATCCCGATACAGGCAAGCCTTTTGAAATTGGTGATCCCAGACCTAAGTCCGATATCCAAGACGGGAAAGTTTTTGGTGGCTATTACACATCCCTTTATAAAGAGCGCCCTCAGTCTGGAGAATATTTTGAAGAGTTTTGGGTCTTAGAAAATTCTCTAAACTAATAAATCAAAGCTGTCATTCCATTAAAACTATCTTAGTCTTCTATCAATCCAAATTCTTTGGCGCTCTCTGCAGCAGACTTTACAGCTTCTCTTGCGGATCTTGGATTCCAGCCTAATAAATTTCTTGCTTGTGAAGAGTCCATGCTTCTTTCTTTGCCTAAGCCTTCAGCAATCATTTTCAAAGCTGGCAGAAAAAGTGCTAGAAACTTAATTAGCCAGTTTGGCGCCACTCTTTTTGGAATTTTGTCAGCAGATTCTGGAAAGATTTCCGAGAGGTATTCATTTTGATCTTTCATAAACATATTTTCTGCTGAGCAAACAAATCTCTTACCTGCAGCTTCAGGCTTCGTCATTGCTAATAATTCAAGCGAGGCTACATCTCGGACGTCAACAACACCCATGTCCCAATTAGGAACAATTGGATATTTCCCATTCATCATATCTAATATTGCACCTACACTTACGCCAAAATCTTCCTCTAAAATTGGGCCGAAAACCATTGCCGGCAAAACTGTAGAGAGTTCCATGCCAGAAGTATCTTGTTTCATAAAATCCCAAGCAGCTTGTTCAGCCAATGTTTTTGATTTTGCATATACGTTGGTTGTTTTGCTATTTGGATCGGTCCAATCTTCTTCATTAAAAACACCTTGTTTATTGGTGCCATACATAATTGCAGCTACAGAGGAGGTAATGACAACTCTTTTAACTCCAGCTTTTGAAGCAGCTTTTAAAACTCGCAACGTTCCTTCTACTGCAGGCTTAACCATTTCATCTTCGTCCTTTGGCAATTGCATAGCAATTGGCGATGCTACATGAAGAACATAATCGCATCCTGCCATGGCCTCATCCCAACCCTCATCGGAAGATAAATTTGTTACTTGCCAATCAACCGAAAGATCTGATTTGCCTTCATATTTTTCCAAGCCATTTAAAAGTGTTTGGTTGAGTTTATTGGTTCTGGATAGATCTCTTACCGTGGCTTTGACCTTATAACCAGCTGCGGCAAGCTGAATAATGCAATGCGAAGCAATAAATCCTGATCCACCTGTTACTAAAACTGTTTCTTTATTTTCCATAATTCATCTTTGGTAATGTTTAATGAAATCATCTTATAATAATTTTTTTAAAACTAATAAAATAATGTCACCGCAAGATTACTGGAAGGCAAATTTAAAACTTCTCGCAATTCTCCTCTTTATTTGGTTTGTTATCTCATTTGGTTTTGGCATTATTCTTTCCGATTTTTTAGACCGATTTTCTCTAGGCGGCTTTAAGTTAGGATTTTGGTTCGCTCAACAAGGAAGTATTTATGGTTTTGTTATCCTCATCTTCGTTTATGTTTTTGCTATGCATCGCCTAGAAAAGAAAATCAACAAAAAAGAAGAAGAAAATGAGTAGCCAACTTTTGACCTACATTTTTGTTGGTTTATCTTTTGCTTTGTATATTGGAATTGCAATTTGGTCACGAGCCAGTTCTACAAATGAATTTTATGTCGCAGGTAAGGGAGTCAATCCAGTCGCCAATGGTATGGCAACAGCAGCAGACTGGATGTCGGCTGCATCTTTCATTTCCATGGCAGGACTGATTTCTTTCTTAGGAAAGGATGGAGCTGTTTATCTCATGGGTTGGACTGGAGGATATGTTCTACTGGCCTTACTTTTAGCTCCATATTTAAGAAAGTTCGGTCAATACACTGTGCCTGATTTTATTGGCACAAGATATTATTCAAAAACAGCACGATTAGTTGCTGTTCTGTGTCTGATTTTTATTTCATTTACTTACGTCGCAGGTCAAATGCGAGGGGTAGGTATCGTTTTTTCTAGATTTTTAGAAGTTGAAATAAATGTTGGTGTCATAATTGGGATGATAGTTGTTTTCTTTTATGCAGTTCTAGGAGGTATGAAAGGCATCACCTACACTCAAGTAGCACAATATTGCGTAATGATATTTGCTTACCTTGTTCCTGCAATTTTCATCTCTATATTGATTACTGGAAACCCCGTTCCGCAATTGGGATTTGGTGACACTTTTGTGAATAGCTCAACTTATCTTTTAGACAAGCTTGATCAGTTGTCTGTTGATTTAGGCTTTAATGCTTATACAGAAAATACCAAATCAAATATTGATATTTTTTGCATCACTGCAGCTTTAATGTTTGGTACAGCAGGCCTTCCCCATGTCATAGTAAGATTTTTCACGGTACCTAAAGTAAGCGATGCTAGAAAATCAGCTGGCTATGCCTTGGTTTTCATAGCTTTGCTTTATACAACCGCTCCTGCGGTTGCAGCTTTTTCAAGGGTAAATTTCATAGAATCAATTCAAGAGAAAAGCTATATAGATTCACCTGATTGGTTTAAGAATTGGGAGAATATTGGCTTAATCGCTTGGCAAGATAAAAATGAAGACGGTCTAATAAATTATTCTGCCGGCAAACCTTTCGAAGGAAGTAGGCCGATTTTCTCAGATAGTACTGGTTCTCAAGGAGAACGAGAAATAGAAAATACTCCCATAAATGATAATTCAAATGAAGTTTATATCGATCGAGATATTATGGTTTTAGCCAATCCTGAAATAGCAAAGCTGCCAGCATGGGTTATGGCTTTGGTTGCGGCAGGAGGATTAGCTGCAGCACTCTCTACAGCTGCAGGACTTCTTTTAGTCATTTCTTCTTCCATATCTCACGATTTGCTTAAAAAAACTTTCATGCCAAAAATAAATGAAAGACAAGAATTATTTTATGCAAGATGCTCGGCTGCGATTGCAATTCTTATTGCAGGACTTTTCGGTATTTATCCACCGGCTTTTGTAGCACAAGTCGTTGCTTTTGCTTTTGGCTTAGCTGCTTCAACAATTTTTCCTGCTCTACTTTTAGGAATATTTTCTAAAAGATTGAATAAGGAAGGTGCCATAGCAGGTATGCTGGCAGGATTAGTCTTTACCGCTAGCTACATTATTTATTTTAAATTTCTATTCAGTGAGCTTGATACAAGTTCCAATTGGCTATTGGGTATTTCCCCAGAAGGAATTGGATTTATAGGCATGATTATTAATTTTGCAGTTGCAATATCGGTTTCATCGTTTTCAACCAAACCTCCAATTGAAGTAGGGCAGATGGTTGATAAAATAAGATTGCCATGACAATTATAAAACTTTTAACTCTAATCTCTTTCTTACTTATCTCTCCATTAACTTTTTCTGAAAGTCAGGATAAAAATTATCAAGCTCGCCTTCAAGATGTCATGAAGGCTAGAAAGCTAATGGATAAAAAAAGAGAAAGAGACGAGATTAAAGATCTTGCTCAAGATCTAGCGCATGAAATCTTAATCATTGATACCCATCTTGATACTCCCATTCAACTTTATATGCAGCAGGATAAAAACGGTTCATACGAAGATATCACCAAGGCTTCTTCCTTACACTTTGACTATGATCGAGCTGTCAGCGGAGGACTAAATGTACCTTTTTTTGTTATTTTCACTCCGCCATCTGCAGAAGAAAAAGGTACAGCTTTTGAAATGGCTGAAGAACTTATTAAGATTCTTGAAGATATTATGGAAAAAAACCCTAACAAATTTAGATTGGTAAAGTCTCCTGAAGAAATAACAAATGATAAAGATATTATGCAGGTTGTGTATGGTATGGAAAATGGTGCTCCAATCGAAAGCAAGCTTTCAAACATAAAATTATTTTCCGATATGGGCATTAACTACATTACTTTGGCACATTCGAAAAGCAATCATATTTCAGATTCCTCTTATGATGAAAATAAAAACTGGGGTGGCTTAAGTCCCTTTGGTAGAGAAGTAGTTGCTGAGATGAACAAGCAAGGAGTGATGATCGACATAAGTCATGTATCTGATGCCGCCTTTTACGAAGTTCTCCGTTTAACTAAAACACCTGTTATTGCCTCTCATAGCTCATTGAGGCATTTCGTTCCTGGATTTGAGAGAAACGTTTCAGATGATATGTTGCGAGAATTAGCAAAGAATGAAGGCGTTATCCAAATTTGTTTTGGATCTGAATTCATTGCTGAAAAGAAAAAATATCCAAAACTTGTTGTCACCGTCCAGGACGTTGCTGACCATATAGATCGAGTAAAAAATTTAGTTGGTGTTGATCACGTTGGTATAGGCTCCGATTACGATGGTTGGCGAAATTTTCCTGTAGGCTTAGAAGATACCTCAACTTATCCAAATCTAATTGAAGAGCTCTTAAAAAGGAATTATACAAAAGAGGAAATCAAACAGATCTTTGGAGGAAATTTACTAAGAGTTTGGCGAGAAGTAAAAAAATTCTCAGAGTCTTGATAGAAAAATTTCATTTGCTATATTTAATCTCCAAAATATTTTTTTAAGGAGAGAAAAAAATGAAAAAACTTTTAATTTTAATTGTAACCTTCGTTGCAAGCGTTGCCTATGCAGCTCCGGCAATGAATGTGTTCACAATAAATACATCGGATCCTATGGGCTACATGGATTGGGCTAGAAAAAGCGCTCCTATCACCAGCCCTTCATCAAATGCTACGACTGCTGGAGTATGTCTTCCAAGTTATGGAGCTGAGGAATTTGGTGACATGTATTATTTCAACCTATTTGATAGCCATGCAGATTCAGTTTCTGGAGATTACTATGATCCAGTAGTTGCAGCAGAAATTGCAAAAATTGCTAATAAAAGGACTGTGAGAATGATAGATCATTACACACCAATGAGTCCTGTTGGAGAAGGCTTTGAAGTTGGCATGACCTATTCAAATTATAATTTGAATGTCTATACAAAAAACCCTCAGGCTTATATGGAAGCTTTAGCTGAATATCAAGCTGCTGCTCAAGCTAACGGCTTTGAAGATGTCACTTTAAGTGCCTTTCAAATAAATACTGGTGACTACACAGGACAAATTATGGTTGTAACTCAAGCACCAAATTCTCAAAGGCTAGGAGAATTCATAGATGCTAGAGGTGAAGATTGGTCCACTTCATTTGGAAATAAATTTCCAAAGCTTAGAAAACTCAAAAGAGGCTTCATCATGAATTGCGAAGTCGTATACGCGAAATAAGGAGAAAAATGAAATTTATAAAATCAACTTTATTTGCAACATTGCTCTTAAGCACTTCTGCTATTGCACAACAGTTTGCAGCTACAGGAGTCCATGCAGGTTTTGGTGTTAATTCCATTAACCCGATAGCAACTTTTGAAAATGTAAGTAAATTCATGGAGTCTGAAGACTTTAAAAAGCAAGGAATTACAGCAGCTCTATATGAAACTACTATTAATGGCAGTGACGATACTACCCATCTTATCGAATTCTATTATCCTGATGCGGCTTCATATCAAAAAGCTGTGGATATTGCAGCAACGTCTTCGGCTGCTGCTGAGTTGTTAACAACTGCTGCGCAGAATGGTACGACGAATACGTCTGACTCTGTTTACATAAATGTTAGAGAAAAGATCACAGCAGCTGATGTAGAAAATAATAAAGTTTTTTACGTATGGCGTGTCGAAACTACAGATTTTCCTAGATATCTTCGAGAGTGGGATAAAATGATCGAAGAAATTGAAGAAGAAGGCATTGCTGGTGATTCCTATGGAATGAAAGTAGCTTTTGCCGGTGCTTTGCATGGAGAGAGTTTATTTGTCTGGGCAGGTTACGAAAATCAACAAGCAATGATTGAAGAATTGTCGGTATTCAATGCTTCAGAAAGTTTTGCTAGATTTAACGCTAGAACTCAAGGTTATTCATCTATAGTTGCAAATGAGATATCAACTCAATTAGCTATATGGAATGGCGCTTCTTACACCGAGTAAACTCTAAAAGGATGACTTAAAAAAAGGCGGGATAATCCCCGCCTTTTTTATGTTCCTAAAAATTTTTTGATAAATTTAATTTCTGAGTTATTGAACGGAGAGCCATCAATTCTGTAAATATCGTGAAACCACTCTTCGGGCTCTGGCAATTCATCTCCTTTATTTATGAATTCACCTTTTTTCTTTTTTTCTTGAAGTTCTAAAATTGTTGACCAGCCAAAGTGAGTTTGGCTTTTGCCTGCTACAAATCCCCAGTTGTAACAACCTACACTTTCTTTTTTGAAGATAGGAAGGGAGAATTCAAATGTGGTACCAAATTCTCTTGCCATATATTCAGTACACAACAAAGGCCTTTCAAATTCTTTAAGTCTTTCAATAGTAGGTTCAAGTTTTTCTGCTTCGTAAGTATGAAAGGTTATTACATCTGAATTTTCTCCATTGAGTTTTAAGATCTCGTCACCGATGGCACCATCTAAACAAGCAGTCAGAGGTTGAGAAGGCCTAACTTCGAAAGCCCATTCCCAAGTATATTGAAGTAATTTTAGAGCTTTATCGCCGATACCAAATTGACCAGGTTCGTTATAAACATCCCACATCAAAATTCTTTCGTCATTTGAATAGTCTTTGAGCACCCCCTGGACAAATTCTTTTAATCTATTTAATTCTTTTGCATCAATTTTCTCTTCATAAACTTGATTGACTAATTCCATACCAGGACTTTGCTTCCAACCAGAGTTGTGAACTCCTTTAACTGGCAAGGGTTGCTTACCTAATTTTGGATAGGGCCGGTGACAATCGTCAAAAAGAACAATAATTGGTTTGATATTTCTTTTTTCACAAATATTTAAAAATCTATCAAAAGTTTTTTTGAACTTCTCTTTCTCTGACCAAAGCAAATCATGCAAGTAAACTCTTAAAGAATTGAAGCCAAGATCTTTTGCCCAATCCAATTCTCTTTCAATTGTTTCTTCATCAAAGGTATCTTCTTGAAACATTTCTAGTTGATTGATTGCTGAACTTGGCAAAAAGTTGCAACCAACAAGCCATGGTTGTTCTTCATACCAACTATTTGCTTTTTCTTTTGACCACTTCATATTGTTAGTTTAGTAAATCAGAATGACAATAGAAAACATGTAACAGCCACACACTCCTGAAGTAAGGTTCTTTCTAAGTTTTAAGTAGTCAGGATTAGTAAATTGAGGATTGACTTTGGACTCTAAGAGATAAAAAAGAAAAAATAAGAAAAACAACAAAGTCATCGCATAAATAAGATTTATCCAAGCCAATAGAATTGCACCAAATCCCATAAGAGAAAAGATAATGGCCAGAACAAGATTTTTTCGATTTGTTGAATCAATACCCCAAATAATTCCTGATAAAAAAGAGATTATTATTCCTCCATATACAACTAATAATTGAAAAGAAATCTCTTCGTAAGTTTCCCCAAGAATCCAAGGCAGGATTGTGAGAGCCGCAAAGGGTAGAAAGCCTAAATAACCTAGGGTAATTTTAGTTTGCATTTATCCATGAGCCATTTTGAGAAGAGTCATGAAAAGTATACCTGTTCCAATTACACCTGCTATAAGTATTACTAAGTCAACAACGAACACTTGAAAAAGCTTCAGCCAAGATCTTTCTTTGCCTTCTTTGATATCTTGCAATAGGTAGATAAAAGCACTTATCTTAAAAAGTACAAAAGCAGTTAAGAACGTTATTCCGCCAAGAATAAAAATCCCAGAGTTCATCTTAGATCATTTACATTTAAAGTTTGTAACCTGACTGGCCGTGTTCAGCAACATCTAGACCTTCTTCCTGAGAATCATCTGTTACTCTCAATCCAAATATAGATCTTGTAATAAGTAATAAAATAACTGAGCCAACCAAAGTAAATAAGCCGACACTAACCGCACCAATAACTTGTGTGGTCATTAAATCACTAAAACTCGAACCTTCGTCATATCCAATTCCACCATAACTTTCTGCAGTTAAAAATGGAATAAGCAAAATTCCTAATAATCCACCAATTCCATGTACAGCAAAAACATCCAGAGAATCATCTATATTGAAAGTTTCTTTAACAACATTGACCATGTAGTAACAAACTCCTCCGGAGATCAAACCAATGATTAAGCCGCCCATTGGGCCTACTGATCCACTTGCTGGAGTGATGGAGGCTAGGCCTGCAATACAACCTGTAACAGCTCCAACCAAAGAAGATTTACCAAACTTAACTTTTTCGATAATTATCCAGACAATTGTTGCTGTAGCTGCTGAAATGTGAGTAACGAGAATTGCCATACCAGCATCACTATTTGCAGCTAATGCGCTACCGCCATTAAAGCCAAACCAACCTACCCATAACATACAAGCACCCATCATCGTAAGTCCAGGATTATGAGGAGGTTGAACAGAATTTGGGAAACCGTCTCTTGGGCCCAAGAAGAAAGCTATCACTAAGGCTGTTATTCCTGCAGTCAGATGAACTACCAATCCACCAGCAAAATCTCTAACTCCCATTTCATAAAGCCAGCCGCCTTCTGCCCAAATCCAATGTACAACTGGGGCATAAATCAAAATTACCCACAACAATGAAAAGACAGCAACAAAACTAAATTTAATTCTTTCTGGATAAGCGCCAACTATCAAGGCTGGAGTTATGATTGCAAATGTCATTTGGAACATAAAAAATACGCTCTCGGGAATATCGCCAGACATGCTATCTCTTGAAAGATTAGCTAAGAAGAGATTACCTAAATCTCCAACGTATGCACCGGTCCCGCTGAAAGCAATACTATAGGCAATAACCAACCAGGCAATCGAACTGATACATGCAATGGTAAAACAATGCATTAAAACTGAAAGAATGTTACTTGCTCTTACAAGGCCAGCATAAAAGAGCGCCAGTCCAGGTAAAGTCATAAATAAAACTAAAGCTGTGGAAGTTAAAATCCACGCGGTATTACCAGTGTCCATAAAATATTCCCCTTAAAATTGTATAAGAGACTTTAACAAAAAGTGTTTTCTTGAATGTATCTAAATTAGTGCAGTTGTTGCACTAATCATTCGCTAGATCTTGATCATCGAGAGAAGAAGTATTGATTCTCATATTTGCATACCAGACTACCTTATCTAATTCTTCGTCAAAAAATTTCACTGAGAGGTAATTTAAAGGTGGAAAGTCGTTCGCATAAAACCTATAAGAAAAAGGATCGTTTCTGTAACCATAAAAGAAATGAGAAGAATTAATTTGTTTGTATCTTTCTTTTTCTTTTACTGAAAAACTTACTTTTAAAGGAGATTGGTCATTTTGGTCCAGTCCAAGCTGAACCAGAGATGAAGACAAGGCCCTGGCGATTCTGTTAATTCTTATAGGATTTTCTTCTTCGTCAGATTCTACTCTGAAGGGATCAGGCTTGAAAATTTTAAAATCTTTGTATTTAGAGGCAGAAAAGCCTTCGTCAGAATCAACTTTGACAACGAAGCCAGATGCACAAGATGTGAGCAAAACTAAAATGATTAACCTAGCTAACACTCATATATTATATCTTTGTTATAGTTATGAAAGAAATTTTTTTAAGGAGAGAAAAATGAAAAAAATTATTTATATAGCGATGTTTTTGGCTTCCTCATTAAGCTTTACATCACCTACTTGGATTGAATATCTTATAAAAGTAGATAATCCGCAAAATGCAGCAAAAATTGTAGCTGCTACAGACCAATTCATGTCGTCTGACTTTGTAAAAAATAACTTTAAAGGTTCGTTGCACTTAAACGCTTATATTGCTGGTGGAAAGGTTGAAGAGACTCATTCCTTTGTACTTCTTCAGCCTAGCTTGGCTGAGCATGAGATTTGGCTAGCTAAAGTTAGTGATCCAAATAATGAAGAAGTAAGAAAATTTGGCTCTGTGCTTAATGCAAATTCAGAAGGCGTAGGTTCAAGGATAAACGTATTTATTCAAACTTATGGAACACCTTCAAATAAAGATACTGTTTGGGCAATTTATCCCTTCCGAACAAAGGCTTCAAATGTAGAAGACATAGTTGAAGCAACTGAAGATTTGAATGAGGCAATTAAAGATTCCTTTCCAGGGCAGTTTGGTCTTTCAGAAAGAATGGCTGGCGGTGGAATGCAAACCCATTTGTACACGGTCGGTTATGAATCTTTGGCCGAAATGGAGCAATGGGAAGATTCTGCTTCAAGGGATACTGGCCTTTCTCCTTTTGATAAAGAAATGGATAAGCTAGTAGAATGGCACGAAAGAGAAATAGTAAGAAACATAAGAGTTTATGATTCTGCTATGACCCTCCAAGACTTTGTAGAATAAAAATGAAAAGTTTTGCAATAACTTTATCTGCTCTTTTTTTGGTTTTTGCTTGCAGTTCAGCTGAAAACGAGATGGATGTTTCATTTTCCAATCTTGGTTCGGATGAATATCCGCAAATGTTTTATATGGAGTATGTCCCTTGTCAAGAAGGTGTTTATTACACCGCGGAAAATTTCAGAAACGAAGTTTTACCTGAATGGCAAGATTTATTGGTGGAGGTTAATTCACCATTGGTATCCTCATATGGCATTCAACATGTTCAAAAGTTATCTTCCGATAACGAAGACGGCTTTTGGCAGTTGATATGGAATACCAAAGCTGAGGCTGAAGCTGCGTGGGAAACATGGAACTCGAATGAAAACGTAGCAGCTTGGACAGAAGATACGGCTGAGATACTCTCTTGTGATGGTGAAAACAAATTTTCGTTTGATGCTTACATAGCAAGAGCAAATGATACTTTTGGAGAGTTTGAAACTTCCAGCTTTACCTCTGAATATTTTCAGTGCTTGTACAAAGAAGGTAAAGAGGGAGCGGATCTTAGAGAGGTAATTGGTCAGCTTGAAGAGTTTTTGACTAATGCAAACTCACTTCCTGGACCATTCAGTTATGT
>LULV01000621.1_pt1 | contig 14119 bp, 19 predicted proteins | sample 728081 | NCBI WGS metagenome assembly LULV01 (sample SAMN03860280, study PRJNA289734) | marine metagenome | biome: seawater column; feature: ocean; material: water; isolation source: Red Sea water column Station 108 - depth 25m | place: Saudi Arabia: Red Sea | collected 2011-10-15 | depth 25 m | reverse complement strand
ACAGCTGCTACTACTGTTTTCCCCGATCCCACATCACCTTGGACCAATCTCCTCATAGGCTTGGTAAGAGATATATCGTCTGAAATTTCTTTGATTGTTCTTTCTTGAGCATTAGTTAATTTGAAAGGTAAATTTTCTTTGAATAAAGCTACTTCTTCGTTAGAAATTGGCATTTGTTTAGCTTTGAGCTTGTTTATTTTCTCGGAGGCGATCTTGACTCCAATAAGATTCGTAGCTAATTCTTCGACTATTAAACGTTCTTGAGCCTCGTGCTTATAACTATTGATTTTAATAATGTCATCATCAACTGAAGGATTATGAATTTTCAGCAAGGCATCTTTAACAGATAAAGAACTTATTTTTTGTTGTTTAAATATTGAATCAATCTCCTTTTCGTTGAGATTTAGTTCCTCAATTTCTTTTAAACATTCTTTAATTATGTTTCTTGCTCTAAATTGAGTCAGTTTAGTAGAACCAAGAGAATAAATTGGCGTAAGGGTATTGTCTAAAACAGGACGTTTGGATGATGCAAAGATCTTATAGCTTGGATGAAACACTTGAAGCAAAGAGCCATTGGTCCTTATAACACCGTAGCCTCTAACATGCAGACCAACTTTAAAAGCTTTAGCTTGAGCAAATGAAAAATAAAATAACCTAATTTGTAAGAATCCTGTGCCGTCAGATATTCTTGCCATAAAAGATCTTCTGCCTGGAAATATGGTCTTGCTTTCAAGAATTTCACCCTCAAATTGAAACGCCTCTCCTGGAGTTAAATCTTTTATGGAAGTTAATTTCGTTCGATTTTCGTATTTCTTGGGTAATAAAAAGAGAGCGTCTTGGATGTAGTTGATACCAATTTTATTAAGTTCTTCTTTAACTTTGGGGCCGACACCTTTTATTTCTGTGATGTTTTTTTGAAGCGATTTGCTTTTCACTCTTTAAAAGCAATGGTTTCGATTTCTACTGAACTTCCTTTTGGTAATTTTGAAACTTCATACGCAGCTCTTGCGGGGTAGGGTTTTGAGAATATGTTGGCCATTATTTGATTTACTTTCTCAAAGTGACTTAAGTCCTCAAGCAATACAGAAAGTTTAACTACATTTGAAAAATCCATTCCATCGGCTTTTAAAATTTGGTTGATATTTTCAAAAACTTGATTGATTTGATTTTCAATTCCTTCAACCAATTCCATTGTTGAAGGATCTAAGGGTATCTGACCTGAAATAAATAAAAAGCCGTTAACCTTCACTGCCTGGGAGTAGGTACCAATGGCCTTTGGAGCATTATCCGTTTCAATTATCTTCACTTAGTTCCTCTTCAATAATTGGAAGGGTAGCATTTCTTTGCTCCCAGCTATGTATTCTTGTAGCTGATATGACAAAGTCTTTTCGACGCAATCTTCTTAATATTTTTGCTAAATGATCCCTATCCGTTACTGCGAGCAGAATATAGAGATCCACCTTATTTCCAGCAGGGGGATCACTTTTTATACTTTCAATGTTAGTTGAGTACTCTGCGATTACTGCAGAAACTTCTGCAAGTATCCCAGCTTTATCTTCTGCAACAATTTTTATCTCAACTGAAAAGTCTCCTGACAGAGTATCTTCCCACTGTACTGGAGAACATAAAGCAGGGTCATGACGAATTGGTAAGATGTTTTTACATCTTTCTTGGTGAATAACAATTCCTCTGCTTGTTGAAAAATGTGCAATTACGTGATCTCCAGGAATAGGACGACAGCAACTTGAATAAGTTACTACCAAACCCTCCGCGCCTGTAATTTGTAAGTTAGAAAATTGAATTTCTTCATTTTCTTTCTCGTCGAGAAATTGCATGATTTGATGTGCAACAACTAGACTGGATCTTTTTCCTGAGCCAATGCTTTCAAGAAGTTCTCTCACGCTTTTATAGTTTAAGGAGGTGAGAAGCTTTTTCATTTTATTTTTTGGGACATCTCTTAGTTTTGTTTGATGAGGAAATAAAGATTGTTCTAAAAGCCGCTTTCCAAATTTTCTTGATTCTGACTCTTTGAGATTCTTTAAATTATGGCGAATAGCCGATCTTGCTCTGGAGGTCCTAATGAAATCCAACCAGCTTGGGTTTGTTTGCGGAACTTTGTCCGTAATAATTTCTACTGTCTGACCACTTTCTAAAGGAACGCTCAGTGGAGCAAGGTTCTTATTGATTCTACAACCGCTGCAATGCAGTCCAATATCTGAATGCAAAGCGAAGGCGAAATCTATCGGCGTTGAATCTTTGGGCAAATCGATGATATCTCCCTGAGGAGTAAAAACGTAAACTTCATTGGATACCAATCCTGTTTTGATTACTTCAACAAAATCTGAGGCATCTTCTGATCGAGCATTGATTTCCATCAAGCCATTAACCCACCTTCTCGCTCTGGCTTGAACTGGGTTATCCTTTTCTCCAGATTTATAAACCCAATGTGCCGCTATTCCAAACTCGGCTAATTCGTCCATTTCACTAGTTCTAATCTGAATTTCTACAGGTAGTCCTTCAAAAGTCATGATTCCGGTATGCAGTGATTGATAAGAATTGGATTTCGGTATGGCTATATAGTCTTTGAATCTTCCTTCGATAGGATTAAAGGCATTATGTATTACACCTAAAGCCTTATAACAATCCATAGCATTTGATGTGGTGATTTTCAGAGCATAAACATCCAAAACTTCTTTTAAAGTTTTGGACTGCCTTTTCATTTTTTTATAAATACCATAAAAATGTTTTCTTCTACTGGAAATAGCACAATCCAAGTCTTGCTCTTGCAATTTTTGACTTATGGAAGTTTCAACTTTTTTAAGAATCTTTTTTCTTCCTCTGGTGTTATTCTTTACAGCCTCCTCGATAACTCTAAACCTCAGAGGATATAAAATTTCAAAGGCCAAGTCTTCAAGTTCCCTATAAATTTGATGCATTCCTAATCTGTGAGCGATTGGTGCATAAATTTCAAGGGTTTCATTTGCTATTCTTAATTTTTTTTCTTTATTCAGGAATTTTATTGTTCTCATGTTGTGCAATCTATCTGCAAGTTTTACAACAATGACCCTTATGTCTTCCGACATTGCAAGAACCATTTTTTGAAAGCTTTCAGCTTGTAAGTCTTTTTTTGAGGTTAATTCAACTTTATCAAGCTTGCTTACACCATCAACTAAGTTTGCAACTTCTTTATTAAATTCCTTCTTTAAGAAGGTCTTTGGAATACCTGAATCTTCAATAACATCATGAAGCATTGCAGCAGACAGACAGTCTTGATCCATTTTTAATTTTCCCAGTATTTCTGCAACAGCAAGAGGGTGCGATACGTAAGGATCTCCACTCACTCGAAACTGACCTGAATGAGCATTTGCTGCAAAAAAATAAGCCTTTTTTACTTGTTCAAGTTGATCTTGATCAAGATATTTTCCAAGGTTTTTGGTGAGTTTATTAAGGTTTTTTGTCTCTGTTGCCATTAGCAAAGAGAGTTTACCAAAAAAAAGTTATTCTATGCCTTCTTCGTCGTCTGAAGTTAATTGGTCAGAGAGTTCCTCTTCAAAAGCATCAAAATTGAAGCTGTCTATGTTTTCTAGAGTTACAGTTCCAGCAGCAATTTCTCGAAGAGCAATTACTGTAGGTTTGTCGTCTTCTGGGTCAATGGTAGGTTCTCTTCCGTCTATAGCCAGTTGTTTAACTCGCTTTGCAGCAAGTTTCACCATTTCGTATCTATTTGGGATTTTTTTTAAACAATCTTCGACAGTAATTCTAGCCATGGATAAACCTCTTGAGGAAAAGGATTCTACTTAATTTTTATTGATTATTCTACTAATCTTTTAATCAAGTCTTTAGATGTTCTTGAATTAAAATCTATGGGCGAAATACCTTCAAAAAGAATTTGTGAAAGATCTTCAAAGGCTTTATCGAAATCATCATTTAAGACTAAATAATCATACATTTCAGACTTACTGATTTCTTTTTTTGCCTCTGACAGTCTGCTTTCTATTTCTTTAGACGAATCTAGATTTCTTTTGATCAGTCTTTGCTTCAAATCGTCTAGAGACGGAGGAACTAAAAAAATTAGCTTAGCATCATCAAAAAGTTCTTTAACAGCATAAGCACCTTGCCAATCCAATTCTAAAATTAGGTTTGAGTTATTGTATTTCTTTTTTATTTCTTCCTTTGAAGTACCATAGAAATTCCCAAAGACAGTTGCGTATTCAACATATTCTTCCTTATTAATTTTATCTTTGAAATCTTTTTCAGATAAAAAATAATAATCTTTGCCTTCTAAATCTCCTTGACGTTTTTGTCTTGAGGTGTCCGAAATGCTTTTTTCAAAGTTTGCAGATCTTGAATCTTCAAAAAGCCTATTTATCAAAGAAGTTTTGCCGCCTCCCGAAGGACTAGAAATAACAAAAAGTTTGTGGAGATTTTCAGGCATTGATAAAGTATGGAAACGTTGAAACCAATATGCAAGATTTTTTAGATAAAGCCATTGAATTAGAAGCACTAAAGTTCGGAAGTTTTAAACTGAAATCTGGTATAGAAAGCGATTATTTTTTTAATATTGCTGCTTTTTTTGATTCTGAATCGCTTTCTTTTTTAGCTGATTGCTATGTATCTAAAATATTGGACTTGAAGATAGATTTTGATTTATTTTTTGGCCCTGCATACAAAGGCATTCCTTTGGCGTCAGTTGTTGCAACAAAATATTTTGAAGCAACAAAACAAAATATTCCTTTAGCTTTTGACCGAAAGGAAGAGAAAAGTCATGGCGAAGGAGGAATCATCATGGGAAATTTGGAAGGCAAGAAAGCTTTATTGATTGATGATGTTTTAACCGCTGGAACTGCCATTAAGAACTCAATAGAAATCATCGAAAGCAACAGAGGGACTTTTGTGGGAGCATTAGTAGCTTTGGACAGAGAAGAGCCTTATGATTCAGATAAAACCTTTCAGGAGTTTTATGCTGAGCAAGGCATTAAAATACATTCAATAGCAAAAATTTCGGAACTTAAAAAATAAAAAATGTTTAGTGGAATAGTTCAGGCTGTATCAAAGAAGGTAAAATTTGAAGAAAAGGATTACGGGTATAAGTTATCCGTCACCGTTCCTGCTAATTTCACAAAAAAATTAAAAAAGGGCGATAGCGTTGCAGTCAATGGTGTTTGTTTAACGGTCGTTGATTTCAAAAAAGACCTTATTGAATTTGATGTTGTACATGAATCAATCAAATTAACAAACATTTCAGAGAAATTTTCTTCCATACCATTTAACTTAGAGAGATCATTGAAGATCGGTGATGAAGTAGGAGGACATTTTGTCTCTGGTCACGTTCATAATATTGCTGAAATAATAAGTTTCGAGAATAAAAAAGAAAGAATTCTTAAAATCAAAATTCCTTCTAATTTGAAAGGATACATTTTCAAAAAAGGATATGTTTCTATAAATGGAATCAGCCTAACTGTCGTTAATGTGACAAATAATTTTTTTACAATTTCTATAATTCCAGAAACTATCTCTAAAACTAATTTATCTTTCCTGAAAAAAGGTGATTTTGTAAATGTTGAAGCAGACCAACAAACGATTTCTATAGTTGAGACTGTTAAAAAATTAACTTAAAGCTTTTTTTACTAATTGGCTAACAACACCAGCATCTGCTTTACCTGCAATCAAAGGTTTTAGAGACCCCATTACTTTGCCCATATCTTTCATGTCTTGGGCACCAACTTCAGAGATAATTTTAGAAACTAATTCAGAAATCTCATCATCTGACATTTGTTCAGGTAAAAATTCCTTAATGATTTCTATTTCTTGTTTTTCTTTATCAGCCAATTCTTGTCTTTTCGCTTGTTCAAATTGTGCGATTGCATCATTTCTTTGTTTAATCATCTTTTCAAGAATTGAAGTGATTTGAAGTTCATTAAGATCTGACTTTTCATCAATTTCAATTTTTTGAATTTCCGCAAGAATCATTCTCAAAACAGTAGTTCTAAACTTGTCACCATCTTTCATAGAAATTGTGACTTGAGTTTTAATCAAGCTTTTAAGATCTTTGGACATTTAGACTCTTGCTCTCAAAGGCGGCATTTTGCCGAACTTTCTTCTTTTCGCTTGTCTTTTTACTGCTGCTGCAGCTTTTCTTTTCCTAACAGAGGTAGGTTTTTCGTAAAATTCTCTTTTTCTTATTTCGGAAATGATTCCAGCTTTATCACAAGACCTTTTAAATCTTCTGAGTCCAGAATCGAAAGATTCGTTATCTTTTAGCTTTATAATAGGCATATTTATATTAGGCTGGCAATTCTATAGAGAGTTAAGATATTTTGCAAAATAACTTTTAATTTAAATGAAAATATTAGGAATAGAGACTTCGTGCGATGAAACTGGAATTGCTTTATATGACGGTAAAGCCAACCAAATTGTATTCGAAGCTTTATACAGTCAGGCAGAAGAGCATGATTTGTATGGAGGGGTAGTTCCTGAGCTAGCCGCTAGAGATCACATTAATCGACTCTTGCCTTTATTAAAAAATAAAATGAAAGGTTCAAGCATCTCGATGAAAGAGATAGAAGCAATTGCTTTTACCAATGGACCTGGTTTAAGAGGTCCTTTAATGGGGACATACTTTAGTAGTCAAAGTTTCTTCACCCAATGCATATAAAGTCATAGGACAAACAAAAGATGATGCTGTTGGAGAGGCATTTGATAAAACTGCAAAATTATTGAAATTGGGTTACCCAGGCGGTCCAGAAATTGAAAAAAGAGCTTTGTTATCTGAAGGAAAACATCATTTTTCTTTTCCACGACCCATGATTGATTCTAAGGATTTAAATTTTAGTTTTAGTGGCTTAAAAACTTCTGTACTTTATAAGGTGAAAGATTTATCTGAAAAGGAAGACCTTTCAGAGGATACAGTAAACGATATTGCTTTTGAGTTTCAAAATGCTGCAATAGATTGTCTGGTTAAAAAATCCCTTAAGGCATGTTTAATTGAACATAGCCAATCACTTGTTTTATCCGGTGGAGTTGCTGCTAACAAATACCTTAGAGAGGAACTGGAAAAGCACAAAGGAACCATAAATCTTTATTATCCAGATCAAAAACACTGTACCGATAATGGATTGATGATCGCTTTTGCAGGTTTCCAAAAAATTAAAGAGCAAACCAAAGATTTTAGTATTGATGTTGCTCCAAGATGGAGTTTAGAAAATGTCCAATAAGATTTTTGTAAAAGATTTAGAAATTGAAGCCATAATAGGAATCTTTGATTGGGAAAGAGAGGTTAAGCAGCTCATAAAAATTTCTTACGAAGTAGAAGTTGATATCAAAAAAGCTTTTAAGTCAGACAATATAGAAGATACTTTTGACTATAAAACTACATCAAAGAAAATAATAAAATTTGTAGAAAAATCATCTTTTCAGCTTATTGAAGCTCTTGCTGAAAAAGTTTCAAAAATTATCATGCAAGACGAAAGGGTGTTAAATCTTTCTCTATCTGTATCCAAGCCTGGCGCTCTTCGTGGATCAAAAGAAGTAGGGCTTACAATTTTCCGCTCAAGATAATGCCAAAAATATATTTAAGTCTTGGCAGTAACATTAAACCAGAGGAAAATTTAAATAAAGCAAAAGAGCTTTTAAGTCAGGAGTACCAATTAGAAAAAGAATCAAAAACTTATAAAACAAAATCTGAAGGCTTTGAAGGTGAAGATTTTCTAAATCAAGTAGTCTGCCTCACAACTGAAGATTCTGCAGAAGAGGTTGTTGGTATGTTGAAAGACATCGAAAAAAAAATCGGCAGAAAAGATAGGTCAGAAAAGTTTTCCGATAGAGAAATTGATATTGATTTGTTGCTATACGGAAAATACGTAGGCAAAGCTTTAGGCAAAGACATACCTCACAAAGACATTGATCTATATAGATTTGTACTAGAGCCTTTAGCAGAAATTGCCCCTAATTTGATACATCCAAAGCATCAAGAAAAAATCTCTGAGATTTGGAAAAAGAAGTTAAATAGCTTCGCCTAGGTTTCTCGCTTTAACAAAAAGATTCTCTTCATCTTTTTTCAAAAATCTACAAGCAAAACCCAATAAAACCATTGGTACTAATAAAACCACTAAAGACTGAGCAAGGGCTTGTTTTAACCCAATTGCTTCTGCCATTGATTTATTCATCCCTTCAGCAAGAAATTGCATTGTATAAATATCACTCAACATACCTGTCAGATAAGGTCCCAAAGCTAATCCACCCATACTAAGCATTAAAATAAAAAATGCACTTGCCACCGCTCTTAACCTTGGTAAAACAAGCTCAGTTACTGTTGATGCTGCACAACCTAACCAAGCAGTTGAAGAAACATGATAGAAAAATTTCCATGCAAAAGAGACATTGGCTTCAGGTGAATACAAAAATCCTAGACCTGTAACTGCGGTACCTAGAGCAGAAGCCATTATCAAATACAGCTTTCCATTTATGTATTTTTCTCTTAGTTTATCTCCAACAAAACCACCCCCAATTACTCCTACCATGGATCCAAAAGCAGTTATCAAGCCATAGATAACACCAACCTCAGAGGCTGTCATACCGAAATTTCTTATGTAAAAGGCGGGGCCAAACGCACCTAATGCATAGGTGACGAAAGTAATAAAAGGAAAAGCTAATAGGCCAAGTAAAAGTGCTTTACTTTTGAACATCAATTCAAAAGCAACTTTATCTCTAATTCTTAGTCCTTGAATCCAATTGCACACAATGTAAAAACCTATTCCAAAGGCAATCCATTGCAAATAATCTCCAGTTGTTTGAATCAACCAATAAGCAGCTGATAAAACAAAAATAAGCAAAGCAAAATTTCTTAATAATTCTTTTTGTGTATTTTCAGCTTGAAGCAACCCAATGGGAGTTAGTCCTACTAGTTCTCCAAAAGCTGCCTTAAGAGGATTTTCTTTGTTGGTTTCTGTTAAACCCTCACTTAACCCTCTAGGTGGTTCTTTTATCTGCCATGTTATTATGGCCAGCAAAATTCCTGGAAGACCAACCGCCATGAAAGCTACTTGCCATCCTTTCAATCCAAAGGGGGCCTCAGATATTATTGGAAAAGCTTCATTCCAGTTATCTACTATCAGCCCTCCAATGAATATCCCTATTCCCGAACCTATGTAAAGTCCGCTTGCGTATATCGATAATACTGTTGCTCTAACTTTTGGAGAGAAGTAGTCTGACAAAAGCGAGTAAGATGCTGGTGACGCGCTAGATTCTCCAATGCCAACACCAAATCTATAAATTGATAATGATAAAAAAGACTTTGCAGTACCTGACAAAAATGTCATCAAGCTCCAAAAAGCCAAACCCAAACTTATTAAATTTTTTCTATTCCAAGTATCAGCAAGTTTACCCATTGGGATTCCAACCACTGAGTAGAAGACTGCAAAAGCAGTTCCATACAAGAAGCCAATGTCACTGTCAGAGATATTTAAGTCTGCTTTTAAATCTTCTGCGAGAATGGTTAAGATTTGTCTATCTATAAAATTAAACACATAGACTATGACAAGCAGAATTAGAGCAAATTTTGCACTACGGCCACCGACTTCTGGAATAGAAGGATTATTCATAAAACTTATTTATTAGCCTACTTTTGCAGTAGCAGAGCCAGTGATAACAGTAACACCGTCTTGATTCTTTGTTTCAATAGCAATCTCAGCTAGGGTTTCACCATCCTCTTCTTTGATATCTATGATTGTTGCAGTGCTTTCTAAAGAATCTCCAGGCCAAACTTGATTGGTAAAACGAACGCCATATTTTTTAAGCGTGCCGTCACCTACGAAGTTTGTAAGCATCTTACCCGTCATTCCCATTGACAACATTCCATGAGCAAAGACACCTGGATAACCGGCAATTTCTTTAGTGAATTTATCATCGGAATGGAGAGGGTTGTAGTCACCAGATGCTCCAGCATATTGAACAATTTGAGTTCTCTTCAAATCTTCTACGATCTTTTCAGAATAAGTATCTCCAACTTTAATTTCATTTTTCTTCAACATATCCTTCTCCTAATTTTCTACAGGTTTTTCTGTAACCACGCCAACAGAAGTTGCAGTAATGATGAGCTCACCATCTTGATTTCTGTATTCGGTTACACTTTCACTAAATTTTAATTTTCCGGCTCTTTTGCTTTCTTTTTCCCAAGATTTTCCTGGTTTAACTTCAGCAGTAATAACATCGCCCACTTTCAAAGGTTGATGGTATTCATAATGTTGTTCGGCATGAAGGCCCATTGCTGCTCCTCCACCCCCAGAGCCAGAACCCGATGATTTCATTCCAGTAGCTTCTTTACCAGATCCAAACCAATTATCACCACCAATTTTTGGTCTTAAAAAATAATCAGGATCAAATTGCGCACTAGATTGAATAAAAGTAGGAGGTGCAATAACGTTTTCATCTTTTTCTTCATAATATTTAGGATTTGCATCTCCAATTGATCTCGCAAACATCATGATGTGACTTTTTTCGACTGGCATTTTTATTTTTGACATTTTTACCTCACTCGTTAATTAATTTCCAAGCTTCATCAGCCATCATAACGGCATTTTCACCAAAAGAGTCAGCATTTTTACCTGCTGCAGTTCCGTCTCTGACTCTGCCCATAATTCCTTGACTGATTGCTGCTAGCTTAAATAAATTAAAACCCATGTACAAATTCCACTCCGGTTTGATTTGATAACCAGTTTTCTCTTCATACATTTCCAAATATTCCATTTCAGTAGGAATACCCAAATCTTTGCATTGTTTTTCATCCGATAAAACGGGGTTTAACTTATATTGAATACAGTGATAACTAAAATCTGCGGCAGGATCTCCTAGCGTAGAAAGCTCCCAATCCAGTATTGCGCAAATTTTAAAAGTTTTTAAGTCAATCATAACGTTGCTTAAACTAAAGTCACCGTGAACAAGTTTTGTTGCTTTTTCAGCAGGGAGGTTTTTTGGCAACCACTCCATAAGATTGTTCATAGATTTTATTTCTCTCGTTTCCGATGCAACATATTGTTTGGACCATCTTGCAACTTGTCGACCAACATAATTTCCAGGTTTTCCAAAAGTTTCTAGCCCAATGCTTTCATGATCAACACTGTGTAACATCGCAATTGTTTCGTTCATAGAATGATAGATCTTTTGTCTTTCTTCATTGGATGCTTGAGGGATATGAGGTTCCCACATTACTTCCCCATCTACAAAACTCATCAAGAAGAATTCTGTTCCAATGACTGATTCATCTTCGCAATGTATATAGGCTTTTGGAACCGGAACATCTGTTTTATTCAAGGCAGCAATTACTTTGTATTCTCTATCAACTGCATGCGCGGATTTCAAAAGCTTCCCTGGAGGCTTTCTTCTTAAGACATAAGATTCTCTTTGAGTTTTTAAAAGGTAAGTAGGGTTGGATTGCCCTCCAACGAATTCTTCAATTGATTTTATATCTCCAAAGTTTTCTAATTTGTCATTGAGAAATTCTTGAAGCTTGTTTTGATCAATCTCATGTCTTTCTGATACGTTTTTTGTACCTGAATATTCCCCTTTGAATTTGCTATTCATGCTTTTCTTAAAAAAAGTAAATATACATCAATTTAAAGATCTGCCGCCATCAATTTTTAAAATCTGACCGGTCACGTAGGAAAATTTAGTCAACCCAAGCACTGCCTCAGAAATATCTTTCTCTGTTCCAATTCTATTTAAAGGAATTTCATTTAGCAGATCTTGTTCTTCAGATGAGCCATCTGAAGGTAACAATATTGCGCCGGGGGCAACGGCATTTACTCTTACTTCGGGAGCAAATTCACGCGCAAGAGTTTTGGTTAAATTTTCAAGTCCTGCTTTTGCCATAGAGTAAATAACGTAGTTTTTCATTCCTCTATTAACCATTGCATCAGATATATTAATTATTAATCCTTTAGATTCTGAAAGCATTTTTTTACAGTGCCTTGATAACAAGAACGGCCCTCGTAAATTAGAGTTAATAAGATCGTCCCAGTCTGAGTCATTATGATTTTCCACATCTGTTTTAAAAAAAGATGAGGCATTATTTACCAAAAGATCCAGAGAATTAGAATTATTATTTATCTTACTTGTCAGCTCTTTCACTTGTTCAAAATCATTAAGATCTAAGCTAAAAATCTCACAACTACCTTTTCTTAATTTGTTTAATTCGGATTTAAGGTCTTTTGCTTCATTTTCTGATTTATTGTAATGGCAAATGATGTTGTAACCGTTTTCATGCAGTTTTTTACATATATCTTTACCAATTCTTATTGCTCCTCCAGTAATTAAGGCAGTTTTATAAATCATTTTTTTTATCCTGAATTGCTTTTAATCTCTTATTAAATATTTTTTCTTTAATTTCTTCTGCTCTAAGACCGGATGTTTTTACTTTAATTTTTTTAAGTTCTTTCAAAAGAGATTTCCAATTTTTATTTTTTTTTGAAGAAATTATTTTTAACTTTTGAAGCAAGTCTAATGAATCTAATAAATATGATTCATTCCTAAAAAAATTCATTTTGTTAAGGCTGGTTAGAAGTTTTTTTTCATTAATATTTTTCTTTTTAATAATTTGAAATAGTTCATTAAGTGTTTTTCTAAAATTTGTAATTTTATTTGGAACCCTAATCTTTCTTTCAAGAATTTCAGCGTGATTTGAATTTAGATTAATTATTGCCCATTTTTCAATAATCATATTTGTTTCATTATCCATTTTTTTAAGAAACTTTAGATTTTTAGAGTAGGTCTTTTCAAGTCCATCAAAATATTTGAGAGCTCCAACTTTTTTTAGAGTTGCAAAATATTTACTAATCCTTCTGTCTTTTAGATCTTTAATTCCTCCAAAAGGGTCATATAATTTCCCAGACTCATCTTTAGCAATAGCATTTATTGTAATGTCTCTTCTTTCTAAATCCTCATTAAGTGAAACGTTAGTTTTTGTATTAAAAGAAAAATTTTTATGACCCTTTCCGGTTTTTATTTCTTTTCTAGCTAAAGCATATTCTTCTTTTGTTTCGGGATGCAAATAAACCGGAAAGTTTTTTCCGACCTGTTTAAAACCTTGTTTTAACATTTCCTTATGAGATGAATTTACAACAACCCAGTCCTTTTCATTGAAAGGAATCCCCAATAACTCATCCCTTATTGCTCCACCGACTAAGAAAACTTTCATTTTTGTTTACTTTTTATTACAAATTTTTTTTGATCTTCCAATCTTAAAAATGTTAGTTCTTTTCCCCAACAACATCCAGTATCTAAGGCAATGATATTAGATATATCTGTCTTGCCTTGAAGAGCTGCCCAATGACCAAAGACTAAAAGATCAATATCGTTCATTATTTTATTTTCCTTTTTAAACCAAGTGTATAAATTAGGAGGAATATTTTTTTTTCTGCCCTTGAATGAGAAATTAGGTAATCCATTTTTATTTATAACTCTTACCCTTGTAAAAAAATTTATTAAATCGCTTAAAGAGTCAATAGAGTAGAAATTACTTTTATCTTCAAAAATTTTTTTTAAATTTTTTTTTGGATCATTTATTAACTTCAACCCGCATAGCTTAGATAAAGTTTCAGCCTTCTTAAGCGACATATTTCTTGGAATACCTGCATGAACCATAGCAACTTGGATGACCTTTTTTTTAGTTAAAATTTTTTTTGAAAATACAAAAGGCTGTTGCAAAAGAAACTTAGCAATTTTTAAACTTTTTTTATTAAACATTTGAGATTGAAAAGTATCTTCATCATTAAGATTTTTATTGTTAAAGAAACAATTTAGATAATGTAAGTCATGATTGCCTAAAACTATGTGAACTGAATTTTTAATTTTGAAAACATATTCTAAAACTTTCAAAGATTCTGGACCCCTATTAATAAGATCTCCTGTAATCCATAAAAAATCTTTTGAACTTTTAAAGTTTATTAGCTCCAAGCCTTCTTTAAATTCTTTAAAACAACCTTGAATATCTCCCACTGCGTAATTAGCCATCATCCTTCACCAATTTAGATATTTGAAGATATTCATTTAAAGATAGTTCGTCGGGACGAAGATTGAAATTAAGATCTAATTTATCGATGCTTTCTTTTTGGAGAACGTCTTCAAG
>LULV01000213.1_pt1 | contig 14487 bp, 8 predicted proteins | sample 728081 | NCBI WGS metagenome assembly LULV01 (sample SAMN03860280, study PRJNA289734) | marine metagenome | biome: seawater column; feature: ocean; material: water; isolation source: Red Sea water column Station 108 - depth 25m | place: Saudi Arabia: Red Sea | collected 2011-10-15 | depth 25 m | reverse complement strand
AGATAAATCCTTAGTGCAACCAGGTGTGGATGTAAATAACTTGACTACAGATCAAGCAAGAGCTATTCTTGTACAAGAGCAATTAGGTCCCGCTACTGCAAAGACAACGAAAGAGCTTGAAAAGCTAACATCTAAACTTATGATTAACGAGGAAAGATTTAATGTGCTTACACGGCAAATTGATGCAAATACTCAAGCTCAATTAAGACTTGATAGGCTTAAAAGGCAAGGAGCTACTGATGCGGAGATAGCAAAGGCTCAAGCTCAATTAGCAGCCGGACAACAAAAATTAGCAAACATTAATACTGAACTTCAAGCTAAGTTAGGTAAATTAAATAACGAGTATGACAAACAATCAAAATCTGTTACAAACTTAGCCAAAAAAACAGCGGACGCTAATAACACGTATTTACAAGTTGCAAAAGAAATAGCTACTAATGTGGGTGAAAGATTCGCTAATTCTCTACGAGATTTGAATCAAGCGATGATTGATGGCACTTTAACTTCAGAAAATTTCAAGCAAGGAGTAAAAGATTTATTTGTTGGTATTTTACAGGATGTTCAGAAAACTGTATTTGAAAAGACTATTGTAGAGCCTGCAAAAGCGTTTATCGAAGAATCTGTCTTAGGGTTGTTTGGTATTCAACCTGACAAAAAGATTGAAGATGCTTTAACAAATGAGGGTGGAAGCACTGCTGTGCGAGTAGTGATGGCTGGTGGAAGCGGCAGGGGTATCAATAGTCCAGAATTTAGACGATTAGGTGTAGAGAATGCAGGAAGCGGCGATCCTGTTAAGGACATAATGGCTGCTAATCAAGCTTTAATAGGAGACACAGATAAATTAGATGATACTCTAGTTGATGTAGAGGGCTCATTAGGTGTGTTGGTTGATACATCTGATCTAACAGCACAATCTTTTGTAGGTTTAGATTCTAATTTACAACAAACTAATGGTCTATTTCCTACGTTTTTGCAAGGACTTCAATCTGCTGGAAGCGCTGCCCTTGATTTTGGTAGTAGTTTATTACAACCACTTGGGAAGCTCGTTGGTGGTAGTGGCTCGACTGGATTTGGGCCGTTAGGTAGTGTTGTCTCTGGAGTGGCCTCTTCAGTTGGTAATTTGTTTGGTCCAGCTACTGGATTCTTTGACCCATTTGGTGGTGGTTTTGGAAGTGGTGGATTAGATTTTGCCAGTGGTGGGCGTGTTCGTAAAATGGCAGCTGGTGGAATGATGCGAGATCGAGTACCTGCTATGCTTGAGCCGGGTGAGTTTGTTATGCAGCGTAAAGCGGTAAATAGAATTGGTGCACAAAACCTTTCTGCAATGAACGGAACAGGTAATGGTATGCCAAACATTTCAGTTGAAGTTAAGAACGAGGGAACTCCGAAAGATGCGCAAGCACAAGTTCGGCCACAAATGGATGTAAATAAAATGGTTGTCGAAATTGTTACAAGAGACATTAGGAATAATGGTCCTATTCGTAAAACACTGAGAACAGGAGCTGAGTAATGGCTACTTATCCTGATGACGCAACTATATCTATTGAATCTTTTTCTGTTGTAGCAGAAACAAATTTTACTAACACTGGATCATCAACAACAACTTTTGCTCTTGGCGCGGCTGCCTCATTTACAGGAGAAGTAATTGCGATAGTTGATGGTATTACTCAAGCAACTGATTCATATACAATAAATTCAGCTGGAGATGAACTTACTTTTTTAGCAGCACCTAATGCATCTAATCTAACTTTAAAAGTTGTAAGTGTGCCTAATAGGTTTAGGGTTAATAGAACAATTGATCAAGCTCGTGCTGTCAATTATAGTAACTCTTCTGCAACTGTGGTAAATGGTAATACTTTTTTAATTAATGCTAATACAGAGTCATTTGCTCTACCTCAAGGAGCTAGTACTACTACAACAGATGAGCTTTTTGTTTATGTTAGTGGTGTTTTTCAGGAGCCTACAGCATATACTTATCCAAGTGTAGTTTATGGAAATGACGGCATTGACATTGGTGATAACACTGCAACAAAATTACTTTTAAATTTTAACGGTACAGATGGAGCTACAACGACCACTGATGCGAGTCCTTCTGCGCATACAGTTAGTTTTGAGGGTAATGCACAACTAGATACAGCTGCAAAACAATTTGGTACAGCTTCTCTATTGTTAGATGGCACTACTAGATACAGCTGCAAAACAATTTGGTACAGCTTCTCTATTGTTAGATGGCACTAATGATGCGGTTAATATTGCTGCTGATAATGATTTTGATTTTTCTGACGACAACTATACTCTTGAATGTTTTGTACGTCCTGCGTCAGGTTCTCTTAGTGCTAATTCAACTATTCTTTCAAGAACTAAAGATGCAAGTAATTTTTATCGTTTAGATTTACTTCCAAATGCAAAGTTTTCGTTTTCTTATATGAATGCAGGCACAAACCACATAGTAGCTGGTGGTACGGCTGAAGTTGAGAAATTTTTTCACGTCGCTGTTTCCTACAATCATGCTGATTCTAATTTAGCATTATACGTTAATAATGTCAGAGTTCAGACAAATGCTTTTTCTGTATCTAATCATGCAGTGATGGTAGATGCCCCGTTACAGATTGGTAACGCAAACGTACTTGCTCAAGATTTTAGCGGACATATTGATGCCCTTCGCATGTCTAAAAGTTTAAAGTACAAAGCAGCAGGTATTTCACCTATGATCACAGAACCAACAGTGATTGGTGGTGGAGCATTAGGTTCGTTACAGGCTACTGATAAACTTACCATTAGAAATCTTGGTATGTCAGTTGTGTCTACTGATCGTTTTAATTCTATGGCAGATAGAAAGCCTGACACCGGTTTTTCGACGCAAGAAACATTTGCATCCTCTATTTTTACAAGTCAAGCAGGATATGAAAAACGAAGACTTAAAACTAGGCGTTCAAAGCGTAATTATAGTTTAACTTATTCAAACATTTCTGGAATTGAAAGAACAGCTATTGAAGAATTTTATCGTGCAAGAAGTGGAGATTTTGAATCTTTCACTTTTGACTTGTCACATTTGAATGATTCTGGTACAATCAATGCAAGATTTGATGGATCACTTGATATTCAACAAGTGTTATCTTCAGGCACAACATTAACAGAAAACTTTTTTACTGTTTCCTTTAAATTACAAGAGGTCTTTGATTAATGACTGCAAGAAATTATGATGTAATTCTTAACTTTGCCACATCACCGAATGAGGTAGGAGCTTTTGAAGCAGGAAACACCCTTGTTGGTAATGTAACAGGTGCAGTAGGTGTAATTGCTAATGTCGATTTGACCGCTAATACGATTAAAGTAAAATATTCTAATACTTTCACAGAGCTTAAAGCTACAGAAAATGTTCATTCTAATGTTGCTACTACACGAATAATAGCAGTAGATTTCAAATACTCTAATGCTAATACAACTGGCGCAATCGTAAATAATCTAAACTATGCTGAGTTAAATCAAAATTTAGAAGCAGCTCGATTTGCAATTAGAACCGCTGGAAATGAGTTTTCTGAATCATTATCGGCTGATAGTAAAGATACAGCTCATACTAATGCACTCTTACTTCCTATTGAAGCAAATTCAAAAAGTGAAATTACAGTTATACTCAATAACACTATTGTTCACCCTGATCAGTATCTTTGGACAGGAGATTTAGCAGCTAACGCTAATCAACACGGTTCTTTTGGTGGTAACGTTCAACTTAATTCTCAAACAACCTTTAACGTTGTGCCAATGTTCGCGAACGCAATTGTGTTCAAAGCTGAATCTTTAGCAAAAGATGTCAATGTCACAGTTAGAGTTGATACAGCTAATCTTCAATCATCAGCTTTTAATCCTGCTGTTTTCACAGGAAACGTAACAACAGCGATTAGTCCTCGTATTGCCTCTATTACAAACTCTCCGTATATTAGAGAGAAAAATTCATTTACACAAAATCCTATAGTGCGTTTAATAAAAATTTATTACCCAGGTGAGTGGTATCCTCCTAATAAGGCAGGCAATCCTACTGGTGAGGGTGAAGGATTATCATATCCGGTTAATTTCCCATTTAGCGTTGCAGAAATTAATGGTGATATAATTTCTGACTTAAACTATAATGTAACATACGATGGTTCAAGTTATCAACCTTATCCTTTAAATGTTTCTTCATTAGAGCAGAAAAGTGATGGAGAAATAAATGAAATTGAAGTAACTTTATTTAACTTTGAAAATACTATCAGTGCTTTAATCGAAGATCCTTTTATTGCTGGTAATAATAAAAATAATTCAGCGATGGCAATTGTAAATGGTGAGTATGTTAATGGAATTGACCCCAGAAGCATAAATGCAGATCCTGAAGACTTAGGTGACCCTGATCCCGTAAATCAATTTTCCGATTCAAATGTCGCAAATGTTGCTGCTAATGTTTTAAAATCCTTAAGAAATATACAAGTATCAAGTTCAAATGTTTATAATTTTAGTTCCTCCGTTGTAGGCACCTATGGAAAAGAAAATGCTGCTTGGACTCGGGATGAAGTAATTAGTGCAGATGGTGCAGGTGCAGCGAACTGGGAAGAGAAAAAGTTAGACTCTCGTGATTTACTGGGTGGAGTTGTTGAGATAAAATCAACGTTTGCTAACTTTCTAGACTTTTGGCCAGAGTACTCTACTATTAAATCTATTTTAGGTAATGCTTTTGAGATGACCACTACCATGCCTTATCGTGTCGGGGACAACGTGAAAAGTTCAAAAGGAGATACAGAGGCAACTATTCAAGGAATTGAAGAAAATAGATTTTTATTCTTAAGTAATGATTTAGATGCTGGAACTGCTCAAGGTGATCCGCTTTATATTATTAACGTTGATGCTGACCCAGAGGCATTTTTAGAGGATGTTTTTAAGATTGAAACACTTGATGCACTTAATGAAGTGACAGCTACTTTTACATTAACTTCTTGGTTACAGTATTTTAAATTTGTCGTGCCTAAAAGAAAATATTATAAAAATACTTGCCAATGGGAATACAAAGGTGCAGAGTGTCAGTATCCCGGACCCGGAGAACTTCCAATTCCTGGCACTGATTTAAAAAGCAATGCAAACCCAATAAAAGCAGATAATACTGTAGGGTCTAATCCTAATGATGATGTTTGTGGTAAAAGTTTATTAGCGTGTCAAGTGCGTAACAATGATGTGCATTATGGCGCATTTCCTGCAACAGGCAGAACGATTCCGAGACAATAATGATAAAAGGCTGTATTTTACCTTGGATTATGTTATTTGGTGATGTAAAAGGTCAATATAAATTATGTTGTCATATACCCACAGACCATAAGGTTGGAGATCACACACAACCTATTTCAACTATATTTAATAGTGAGAGATATAAAGAAGTTCGCAGAGAATTTTTAGACGGTAAAATTCCAGAGGACTGTAAGGTGCCTTGTTACGCTAAGGAAGCGCTAGGCGGACTTTCAAATAGGCAACAAGTTAATAAAAGATTTCAAAGATTTTCAAAATTACAAGAATATACAAATAAGGACGGTAGTGTTAAAAATGACCCTATTTATTTAGATATTCGTTTTGGTAACAAATGTAATTTTAAATGTAGAATTTGTGGTCCAAGACAATCCTCTGGTTGGTTTAAGGATGCAAGTAAAGTCACAGCGTTTCAAAAAGAAAGTCAAAAACCACAACTTGAGGATTATTATACAGACTCTCCCGAATTTTGGGAATACTTATCAAAAATTAAAAAATCATTAAAATATATTTATTTTGCTGGTGGCGAACCTTTAATTATGGATGGGCATTATAAAGTTTTAGAGTGGTTAATTGAAAACAATAAAACTGAAGTTGAACTTACTTACAACACAAATTTAAGCACGTTAACATACAAAAATTATAATGTATTTGACTTGTGGAAAAATTTTAATCAAGTGTATTTGTGGCCAAGTGTGGATGGGTATAAAGAACATTGTGAGTATGGTCGCACTAATTTTGGTTGGGAAAATTTTGAAAATAATCTTTTAGAAGTAAAACAATATGTTTCTACAGTAAGTTGCTGTTGTTCCGTATACAGTATAATGACATCCCCTGACTTATTAGTTTATCTTAATAAACTTAATATTAAAACTTATTTAAGTTGTTTATCGCATCCAGAATTTCAAGATATGAGACTTTTACCTGGTTTTATAAAAGAAAAGATAACTAAAAAATTTGAACTAGTAAAAGAAAAATTAACTTTAGATGGAGATCAACTAGGTAATATTGATACTACCTTAAGTTATTTAAATAATGACATTGAAAATAAATCTCTTAAATTAAAACAATTTAAAACTTATAATGAAGAGGTGGATGCAATAAATAACACATCATTTTCTAAAACTTATCCAGAGTTAGCGGAATGGTACGAGGCAATATAAGTAAATATCTTAGTATTCCACACTCATATGATGGAGTTAATTGTTTAACTCTAATTCATGAATTTTACAAAAATGAATTGAATATAGATTGTATCGCTCAATTAATTCCTGATAATATTGAAGAGGCAGGAAGACGATGGATGTCAAAAATTACCTTGCCTGAGATAGAAGAGTGGGCATTAATACATGGCACAAAAGTTCATTTGACAGAGGCACAAGATTTTGATGTAATTGTATTTAAGTCAGTAAGATTTGAAAGACCGATACATTTTGGCATGTTTTTAAAGCCAGGTCATATGTTACATCTTGAAGAGGGGAGAACATCAAGATATGAAACAATTACAAACGAGTGGTCAAAATGCTTCCACGCAATCTATAGACATCACTCCTTGGTACAATAAATATCTAGGCTTTCCTTATCGACATTTAGGTAACAACACTGAAACAGGTATCGACTGTTTTAATCTTTGTAGGCTAGTCTACAAGGAGCAATTAGGTATTGAAATACCTTACGATACTGCTGATTGGTGTAATATAGTTGATGAGGACTGGTATAACAAGACTCAAGATAGACCTTTTGACAAAGGCGGGACTGAAGCTTATGGTTGGAAGAAAACTAATGATTTAGAAAAATTTAATGTGATAACTATGTCTATTGGAGCTACTAACGTTACTAATCATTGCGCATTGTATTTAGGAAGTAATAAAATGTTACAAACCATGATTGATCATAAAAGCTGGGTTGCTCCCTATGGTAGATGGTATAAAAATTTTACAGTAGGAATATATAAATGGATTGGTATACCAAACTAATTGAAGATATGAATAATCATGCTTTAAGGGATTATCCACGTGAAGCATGTGGAATAATTTTAAAAGATTTTACTTATGTGCCTTGTAAAAATATAAGTGATTATCCAAAAGATACTTTTATACTGGACCCAGCAGTTTTCATCAAACATGATGAAAATATTTGGGGAATTTTTCATTCACACCCTGGAAGTGACCAGCCGATTCCAAGTCAAGATGATAAAGTGAGTGCAGCGTTTCAAGAGTATAAATTTTTAGTTGGCTTCAACATGAAATTTTTCATATACTGGATGGATGAAAAAGTTGATGCGTTAAAATTTGAACCTTTCGAGGAGAAACACTGTATTGTTAACAATTAAACCTGTAGGGTCTATGAAATCTTTTTTTGCCGAAGATGAATATATGATTGATGTGAAAAATTGCATTGATGTAGTTTTGTATATTCAATCTATGCACCCTAAATTAGGTTTATTTATGAAACAGGCTCAGGCTTTAGCAACATTTGAGGATTTTTGTTTTTTAGATAAAGAGGGTAATATAATTAATCCACAACTTTTTCCCTTTTACAAATTTGAGGATGATGATTTAATTTATATTGCTCCTGTCATTGTTGGCGCAGGAGGTAAAGCAGGCACAATTGTTGCGATTGCAGTGCTTATTGTTGTGGCAATTTACGCTCCACAAATTGTCGCTGCGCTAGGCCCACAAGTTGGTATGGGAGGTGTTGCTGCTGAGGCTTCATTAGCAGCTTCAATGTCTTTCATATCCGCAGGTGTTGCTCAAACTATAACAAGCATAGCAGTTAGTATGGCTTTAAATTTAGTTATGCAACTTTTTACTTCAACACCAAAAGCGAGAACCAGAGAAATTACAAAAGATTCAGGAACTCGCACACAAAATGATGCTTTTGGTTCTTTACAAAATAATACACAGGCAGGATCTCCTGTGGCTTTAAATTACGGTTTGATGAGATGTTCGGGACAATTTTTAAGTGGATATATTTTAAGTCAACAACACGCACAAAATGATTCTCCAAGTATTGCTTCTATTTTTAACGCTAATCAAAGCCCCTTATCAACAGAGGCAGAGGAAGCAGCGTAATGATCATTACTCTTAAGCCTCATTCTACTTTTTCAAAGTTTTTTAATGAAAAAGATTACAAGATTGAAATAACTTCTTATTATGATATTGAATTTTATTTAGCTAGTGTTCATCCTCGCTTTTCAAAGTATATGTCACAGATTAAACAAGGTTTTTCAGTTGAATCATTTTGTTACGTAACACAAGATTTAACGTTAATTAAAAGAGATGAGATAAACTTAAAAAAACCAAAAGAAGGCATGATAGTTTACATAGCTCCAGTTGTTAGCGGTAGTGGCGGAAGAAGAGGAGCCATGTTCGCGGTCGCAGCTTTTGCTGTTGTTGGTGTCGCCACCGGAGGTTTTAGCATGTTAGGAGCGCCTGGTGCAGCTGGCGGTGCTGGTACTGGTGGTCTTCTGGAGCTAGGCACGGCCGGTTTTCAAGAAGGTATGTTTGCTAGTGGTGGAATTGGCAATTTTTTTGGAGGTGTTGCTAATGCTTTTGCAGGTATGCCAAGTTTTGTACAAAGTATCATAGGTAACTTAGCACTTTCATTAATTACTTCTTTATTTACCTCAAGACCTAAAGGTAGATCGGTTGAAGTTGCAAAAGATTCAGGCACAAGAAACGAGAATAATATTTTCGGATCATTACAGAATACAACTGAGCCAGGAACCCCGATTGCTTTAAATTATGGCTTAATGCGCGTTGGAGGTCAATTTTTAAGCGGTTATATTTTAAGCCAACAACACGCACAGAATGACGCTCCAAGTATAGCACAAATGTTTAACTCAAATGAATCACCGTTAGCGGCTGAAGCGAGGGCAGAAGAATAATGGCTTATAGAAATTATACAATATACGACGGACAAATGATGCCTCACATAAGAGGCTCAAAAGGTTGCTTTGTTGGAGGCACACAAATATCTATGGCGGATGGTTCAAAAAAAGCCATTGAGGATATTCAACTTGGTGATTTAGTTTTAGCGTTTAACAAGAATGGTGATCTTGGTCCTGCAAGTGTGACAGAGACATTTAAACATGAAAACGATCAGTTTATTAAATTAATTCATTGGAACGGTTCTCTAACTCTTACTCCAAATCACTGGGTTCTTTTAGAAGATGGACTGTTTTTAGAGGCTGGAAAATTAATTGCTGGAGAAGATCAACTTGTCACAGAAGAAGGAAAAATTTCCCCGATAGATGAAATTTGTCCGGCTCCTTCTGCCACCAGCTACAATTTTACTGTAGCAACTCAGCACACGTATATAGCAGATAATATACGTGTTCACAATAAAGGTGGAGGAGGTAAAGGCGGCGGTTCTCGTGGTGGAGGTGCTACTGAAGCACCTAATGACAAATTTTCCACTGACATGATGTTCACGACAATTGGTTTCGGTGAAGGTCCGGTTTATAGAATCAATTCTAATGGTCCTCAAGATATTGAAATTCAAGACGGAAATATTGATGATTTAATAAATTTAGATGGTGATGGGAATGAAAATACAGTTTTATTTAAAACGCTAACAAATACTGGGACTGTAACTCAACCTGCACTACGGGTTTTTGGTGAAGAAATAGCGACTCCCCAAAACTTTACCTCTCCTGTTAAACTTAAAAAAGGTAATGTTGGCGGCATTCCAGAATCTAAAGTAGAACTTCAAGATACAAGTGCTCAGGCATGGGACGCTCTTCGGTTTGCGTTTGAATTACGGGGATTAATCAATCAAGATAATCAAGGTAATATTCGGGGTCATTCAGCAGAGCTTTCCATTGATGTGTTTGATAGAACTGGGACTACACAGATTCTAGAAGATGGTGAACCTCATATTGAATCTATTAGTGGTAAAACTAACACTTTATTCAGATTTGATGTTACTATTTTAATTCCTGAGCAACATAGATCTGATGATGGGTATAAATTTACGATTAAGAAAACGTCAGATGATAGTGACTCTTCAAAGATTCATGATGAAATCAGTGTTAAAGGTTGGACTGAGATTGAATTTAAACGCCAAGCCTATCCAAGAACTGCACACATAGGCTATGCAATTAAAGCACACTCAGAACATGTTGGTGGTGTTCCTAATTTTACCTCAATGGTAAAAGGGCTAATAGTAAAAGTACCCTCTTGTTATAACCAACCAGTGCTTGAAAGTGGTGAGATTGACTGGAGAGAGTTAGAGGTAGTTGATGGAGGGTCTACGGGTAACTCTTATCAAGAAAATGGATACTCCTTACAATTTAGTGGCCCTGAAACTAAACTTACTGGGAGTAATCCTCAAATTTATGTTGGTACTTGGGATGGTACGTTTGTTTTTAGTTGGACACAAAATCCTGTATGGATAGTTTATGATATTTTAACAAATACTACGTATGGATTAGGTATTCCCGAGGACGTTATAGATAAGTTTAAATTTTACCAAATTGCACAATATTGTGATGCCTGTAACGTAGAGACAGGAAGGTTTGAAGGCGTTACATCTCTAGCTGATGGCACTTTTAGGCATAAACCACGTGGTCAATTTGCTACAATTAGAGAAAATCAATTTGGTTTAATTGATTCAATTAAAATTAAAGAGCGTAGATTTACATGTGATATTACCATCGCAGATCAAGGTCAAGTGATGGACATTTTAAATCAAATTACCTCTATCTTTAGAGGTGCTTTGGTTTATAACATGGGTAAACTTACTTTAGCTGTAGATATGCCTGATGAGTTACCTGTTGCGATGTTTAACGAAACAAACATTAAAGACGGTTCTTTTCAAATTTCTGGTATTAAAGAAAGTGAAATTATCACAGCAGTTGATGTAAGTTACATTGAACCAACAAACCACTACAAACGAGAAACTGTAAGAATTGACACTGTTGATAGGAATGATGGCAGGGATAAAAGTGCTTTAGAAAATTTATCTACACTTGATTTAATTGGGGTTACACGGAGAAGTCAAGCACTAAGATTTGCTCAATACCATATTGCTGCTTCAAGATATTTACGTCGTCGTGTTGAGTTTACAACTAGTATTGAAGCAATTTCATTAGCTCCTGGAGATGTAATATCTGTATCTCAAAAACAAAATGGATTAGGGTTTGGATTTGGTGGTAGAGTTAGAAAAATTTCTAATCTTGCCGTTGGTGGTAATACTAATACTCAAAACGTTTACTTTGAATATTTTACTGAACCAACAATTCCTAGCACCTTCTTTACAGCAAATACTAACCCTCTTGCTATGAGAATCTACAAACAAAATTCTGATAGAGTTGATTTGTATTTAATTGATGATGATAAGTTTCTTTTGGAGACTACACAGGAATCAAAACAAGCAACTTCAACTACGTCTATAACATCAAATGCAAATGTTAATTTTGGAATTGATAGCGCAGATGTGATGGTAACTCACATGTTTAATGTAGTTACTAAAACATTTGAAGCTATTTCAGCATTTCCTGCAAATGCTTTGCCTGAAAAAAATGACATTTGGATGGTGGGTGAGATGACAAATCCCGGGACTCCTGGATTAGCTGGATCTTCCGATGTTTACACTAATAAGGCAGGAAAACTTTTTAAAGTTACCGGATTAAATAGAACTGAGGAACACGAAGTAAATATTGAAGCAATTGAGTATGTTTCAAATGTTTTTGTAGATTCTGATGAGTTTATAGATTATACTCCTACAGCTTACACAGATATACTATCCCCATTTACTCCACCTCCAGCTCCTGATTTTCAGTTATTACCACTAGCAAGAAGAACATCAGATGGTAGTGTTGTAATTGACGTTCAAATAGATCCTTTTACAGATCGCCAAGATTACCCACTTAGTATAAGCACAGATTATTTTGTATCGTTACCAGACGTAACACAAAAGGTTACAAATTTAACTTCAACAATTGACACCCATCCTCCTACATTTAAAGTTGGAAACTCTGCGGGGTTAACAGATTCTTTAATACCTGCTACATTAAGTGGTAAAAATGGGTTTAGTGGTACACTTGGTGAACTACGTCTTTTGTGTAATGCAGTTTCAGAAACTGGTGGCGCTTCTGAATTTATTGAGTTTACTCTTGAGGGTTTGAATGCAGCTTTTGATTTTAATTTTCATAAACACATATTAGATGTAAATGATGATACATCGACTTTCCAAGGATTAAAAGGAATTGATCAGATTTCGTTCCCAGCGTTAGAAAAAGCTAACACTGGTGCACCTCTTGGTTTTGTAGGACACAATCCTCAAACTGTTCAGTTTTCCTCTGCTATATTAGGATTTAATAATACAGGCACAACATCAAATGCATCTTTGACCTCTATTGATGGTGCTGCTAAACAAAATAGACTTATAATATCTAATCCAGCTTCTACAGATAGTTCAACTCGGTTGTTTTCAAAAATACCGACACCTCCTTTTTATGTTACGCTTAATCAACTATTAGACGCAAGATTTTATGCTAACAATAGTTTTTATGTATCTGGAACATCTTTTGATTATTCAAGAAATAATACTGTTACTCTAATAAATCCAGTCGGAACAGACACGTCCGCAGCTCAAACCTCTCACATTGAACCACTTGAAATTGTCCCACGAGACAAAGGTTTTATTACTGCGTTTGTTGATGGTATACAAATAAATCCCTCTGATTTTAATTTGCATACAGGCGAGTTTCCTGCAAATGTTGAGTTTTTATCTCTTACAAGTGACGCTACAAAAGTTCGAGTTGTTGTAAATCATTACACCGTCCCTACTATTGAAGTTGGTGATAACGTGCAATTTACTGTAGGTAATGTTTTCCCAGTAATAGCCACGAGTTATAGTCCTGGTCAAGTTACTAATGCTTTTACAAGTAATTCTGGCATGACTGCTAATAATATCTACACCATCACTACAGGAGGTGAGTCTCCCAAAGCAAATGTGGGCGGACGCACTTTTATTAATATTTCACCTGATATAACTGGTTCGATAGGTAATGTTAGCGGTGATTCTTTTACTTTAGACTACGATCCGTTTACATTCCCTGGCACGCATAATCTAGCAAATAACGGTATTTATGATTTATCTTTAGGAAGTGATTTTGATCAAGTTTTCTTAACAGATGATAGAAGATTACCTGATGTCAGAATCGGACCGGTTTCTGTTAAAGCAAGAAATAGAAATTTTCAGGGTAGAACAAGTCCGTTTACTGTGAGGACTATTGTCGTAGAAGAAATTCCAATACGAAAAGTAACTGGATTAACGATTTCAGAGTCTTTGTTTATTGATAGAAATCAAGGAGTTTCTGTTAGGGCAACTATTGCTTTCGATCATATTACTGGACAAGAGGTAACTGATTATGAAATATCTTTTAAAATTTCAGGTGAATCTCCTGATTTAACTACATTTAATACGGTAAAAGTAGCTGCATCAGGTGTTGATGATGATGGTAAAGTAAGATTTACAATTAATAACGTAGACCGTGGCTCAAGCTCTGGTGTTAACACATTAATTGTTAGAATTACTCCTCTAAATAAAGAAATAAGAGGTGTGACTGCAGAAAAATCACAACTTATTCTTGGTAAAACAGCTGCACCAAATAATATTTTTAATTTATCGGCTGGACAAAGCACTGACCAGGTAACTCTTTTTTGGGAATACCCAGATCCCATTGATTTGGACTTACAAGATGTTGTAATTCGTAGAAGAACGGGAGAAGTTGCAAACACTGTCGCTAATTTTAATATAGCCTCTCCTCTAGTAACCGTATCCGCAGGTGTTAACCGTAAATCAGTTCCAATTGATACTTTTGGTGAATTTACATATTTAGCAAGGTCAAGAGATACAAGTGGAAACTTTAGTGAAGATGTGAAAGCATTTACCTTTACAACTGTTGAGCCTCCTGGAACTGAGCCACTTTTTGCATTTAATGAAGATTCTCCCTCGGTAAATTTTACGAGTATCACAAATACTAACTCAGCAGAAGCTAACTACCCGTCATTTAATACTTCAAATGCTGGTGGAAGATTTTTTGCTAACAAAGGTGATGGACACCCTAGTAGCACTGTTGATAACTCAAATGGTACTAGTTCTGGTTTTTCCGCCTTATCTGACGTAGACGATTTATTAGTTTCAGGTGCTACTGCAAGTTATCAAACTCAAGTTAGAGATATGGGGACAAATGATTTTTATAGAGTTGAG
>LULV01000470.1_pt1 | contig 14608 bp, 17 predicted proteins | sample 728081 | NCBI WGS metagenome assembly LULV01 (sample SAMN03860280, study PRJNA289734) | marine metagenome | biome: seawater column; feature: ocean; material: water; isolation source: Red Sea water column Station 108 - depth 25m | place: Saudi Arabia: Red Sea | collected 2011-10-15 | depth 25 m | reverse complement strand
GGTGAGGTGTAATCGTTCCTGCAATATTTTCATTTTCTTTCACATAATTAACTCCATACGAAGTTGATACATGTTCAAGTGTGATTTTTAAAAGGGGAAATTTTTTTCTAATAATGCTTAATTCATCATCTATAAAATATTTTTCTCTATCAAAAATATCTATATCTTCAGCTACTTTTTCACCGTGTATTAGTAATGGACTTTTTTCTTCTTCTAAAATCTCTAAAAATTTAAAGATTTTTGAAATGTCACTCACTCCATGACTTGAGTTTGTAGTTGCATTTGAGGGATAAAGTTTAGACCCAAAGAAAACTTTATTTTGCATACCTTTTCTAAAATCTTCTAAATCTAAATTTTCATTTAAATAACAAGGTATAAGTGGTTCAAAATTATTACTAGATGCTTTATTTAAAAGCTTTTTATAAGCAGAGGCTTTATTAGTATCTGTTATGGGAATTTCTGTATTTGGCATTGCCACACATCTATTATTTATTCTTGAGGAGAAATTAGTAACCATTTCTAACATGTCGCCTTCTCTAAAATGTACATGCCAATCATCAGGCTGAATTATTTCAATATTTTTATTCACAATAATTATTTTTTTGTAATGTAAAATAAATCTTTTCTACGCTTATAGAGTCCATATAGGACTTTGTTTTATCAATATTTATACTTTTAAAATAGTCATAGCTTTCATTTGTTCTTATAACTTGTGAATCTTGCATAAATGGACCGTAAATCACATCATTTGTTGGGCCAAATAATACTATAGACTTTAATTTTGTGGCTGAAGCCATATGTGATAATCCTGAATCATTTCCAATAAATAATTTTGATTTCTTCATATAAGCAGCAGTTTGAGTCAATGATGCACCAAATAAATTAATTATCTTATTACTATCAATATTTTTTGTTATTTCATTTAAATAATTTTCTTCTTCTGATTTTGAACCAACTAAAATAAATTTAATATTTTTATTTTGAGATAAAATTTTGATTAATAGTGAATTATAATTTTTAATACTCCAAATTTTTGGTTTCCAATTTCCACCTGGAAATATAACAAAATATTTAAAATCATCGGACAAATGTTTTGTAACTATTTCTTCTTCTTCTGTATTTGTCTCAATAAACAAATCTGAACAATCAAATTTAAAGTAATTAGATAATTGCTGTACATGGTTTAGATTAGATTTTTTTTTAAAAATAAATTTTTGCTTATGTTTTAAAAAATATGATAACAACGAACTTCTAAAATCAATAATTATATCCCACTTCTTTCCATAACAATTAGAAATTATATCTAACCAATGCATGTTATATTTTTTTTTTGAAACAGTTATTATGGTTTCTACAGATTTAAAATTTTTGAAAATTGATTTAGCAGATGGACCAATAACAAATGTAAATTTAGCCCCAGGATTTTTATTACTAAAATATTTTATTACTCCAGTCGATAGAATTGTATCTCCAATAAGATTTGACGAAATAACAAGAATTTTCACAGAAATATTACACTTTTAATATATTCAATATATATTTAGATAATTATGAAAGATAAATACTTTTTTCATCATTTGAATTCAAGATTTTTTGAGATTTCTGGAAAAGATAGTAAATCATTTATTCAAAATTTAATTACTAATGACATTGAAAAATGTAACGATGGATCAATTATTTATTCATGTCTATTAACACCTCAGGGTAAATTTTTAGCAGATTTTTTTATATTCAATATAAATGAAAACTATATTTTTGAAACTAATGATAAATTTTTTAATAATTTATTATCACGATTAAAGATTTATAAACTTCGCTCTGATATAGAAATTAAAGAAATTAATAATCTAAATTCTTATTCATTATTTAATATAGATTATGAAGGTGATTATAATGTTTATTTAAATGATCCTAGAAATATAAACTTAGGTAAAAAACTTATAACGGATAAAAAAAATTTAATTGAAAAAGAGCGATTGAAAGAAATTAATGAAACAGAATATCATGAAATTTTAATTAATCATACAACACCCTATTCACCATTTGATATTTTAGAAAATAAATCTTTATTATTAGAAAATAATTTTGATAATTTAAATGCTATTGATTGGGATAAAGGATGCTATGTTGGTCAAGAAATTACTGCAAGAATGAAATACCGTGGATTACTCAAGAAAAAACTTTACGCTTTAAAAATAAAAAGTGGAGATGTGCTAGAGGGAGATGAGTTGATAGTAGATAATAAAAAAATAGGTACAATTGTATCAAAAGCAAATTCAAATATTTTTGCAGCATTAAATATTAATTTTGTTAATGAAATAAAAAATAAAAATCAAAATTTAGTAATTAATGATTCATTATCTTTTGATTTTTTAAACTGAAAATTTTTTTCTATAAAAACTTACTGGAATTATTAAAATCATAAAAATTATTAGCATTGGAACAAATATATTATTAATTCCATAGTTGTTTGCAATAAATCCTAATGAAGCTGGAGCCCCTATAAATGTTCCGTAAACTGCAATTGAAATTATTGTTATCCCTACTCCACTGTCAATTCCCTCAATTTTTCCAGCTAAACTATATGCGATAGGAACAATTGAGGATGCTCCGATACCTAATAATGAAAAACCAATAATAGCTGCATAAATACTGCTGAAATTAGATAAAATTATTAAACTTATAATCGTCGATAAAAATAAAAAGAAAATCAAAAGAAAAACTCCGATTTTATCTCTTACCCAATCACCACTAAATCTTCCGATAACCATAAAAATATTAAAACTTAGAGTTGCTAAGCCAATATAGAAACCATCAACTTGAATAAAATCTCTCATATAGAGAGCTCCCCATGCATCAACACTTCCTTCCGTTAGAGCGTTTGCCATTGCAATTAATGCTAATAAAAAAATAAGTAAGGGCCAAATAAAAAATATATTTTTTTTACTGGAGTCTTCTGATTTTGTTTCAACTTGTGACTCTAAACAGAGGACAAAATACAAACTCAAAGGAAGAAGAATGATGACATACAAAAGTATATTAAAAATAAAAGAATAATTCCACTCTAGTAAAAAGCTTGTAATTAGAGATCCAAACAAAACTCCAAGACTCCAAAATGCATGAAACCCTGACATCATTGATTTTTTTTCTCTAACTTCTAAATTTGATGCATAAACATTGCATGCTATTTCGAATGCACCATAACTCATACCAAAAACAAATGAGAAAACCATAAAAAGCCATAACTCTTGAATGAAAGGTACTGGCAACCACAAACAACCTTCGGCAATTAAGGTGCATGTTAAAATAGATTTTGTAGAAGTTTTCAGAATAAGAGCATTTGCAAAAATCATTGCAACAATTGAACCAATTGCAAACGATAACATAATATATCCAACACCAACATAATCAGTTTGAAGTTGATCCTTTATGGTAGGTATCCTAATAGCCCATAAACCTACATAACAAGCAGTTATAAAAAAAATAATTTTTATTGCATGAATATCACTAACTTTTTTCATACAATTTTATTAATTAAAATATTTTTTGTAATATTCAGATAAATTTTCGATAGAAACTCTTTCCTGTTTCATAGTATCTCTATCCCTAACAGTAACACTTTTATCTTCTAGAGTTTCAAAATCTACAGTTAAACAAATTGGTGTTCCTATTTCATCATGTCTTCTATAATTCTTACCAATGTTTCCTGAATTTTCTAAAACAACTCTACCCAATCCCAATTTCTGTAGATTAGATTTTATTTCTTTAGATAAATTAACTAATTCCTCATTATTCTTTTTGAGAGGAATAACTGCAGCTTTAATAGGTGAAAGATGAGGTTTTAGAGATAAAAGAATTCTTTTATTATCTTTATCTACATTTTCTTCACGATAAGCTTCATTTAACAAAGCAAGAACTCCTCTATCAACACCAGCTGATGGCTCAATTACGTAAGGAATATACCATTTTTTTTCTTCTAAATCTTGAACAGCTAATTTTGTAGTTGAAGAGGAGTTTTTCATAACTTCTGATGTAATTTTAAAATCGTTTTGATTTTTAGTATGAGAGCCTAAGTCAAAGTCTGTTCTATTGGCTACCCCTTCTAGTTCCTCTTCACCGTGAGGAAACACATAATTAATATCAACAGTTCTTTTTGAGTAATGAGCTAATTCATTTTTTTCTACTTCAATTTTTTTTAAATTTTCTTTTTTTATGCCTTGATTAACCCACCATTCTATTCTCTTATTTATCCAATATTCATGCCATTCATCATCAGTACCTGGTTTAACAAAAAACTCTAATTCCATTTGTTCAAACTCTCTAACTCTAAAGATAAAATTACGAGGTGTTATTTCATTTCTAAATGCTTTTCCCATTTGTGCGATACCAAAAGGAACAGTTCTAGAAGTTGAATCTAATATATTTTTAAAATTAGTAAAAATTTGCTGACACGTTTCTGGTCTTAAATATGCGAATGACGAACCATCATCTACTGGTCCAATTGCAGTTTTAAACATTAAATTAAAAGGTCTTGGCTCAGTAAGATCTTCCGATTTACAATTTGGGCATTTATTATTTTCTAATAATTGATCTGCTCTCCACCTTGACTTACATGCCCGACAATCAACTAAAGGATCGGTAAAAGTATCTTCATGGCCTGAATGTTTTAGAACTACTGGAGAACTTAAAATTGAGGCATCCAAACCTTCGGTATCATCTCGTTCATATACCATTGATTTCCACCAAGCTTGTTTAAGATTATTTTTGAACTCAACTCCCATTGGTCCATAATCATATAAACCCTTGATACCGCCATAGATGTCATTTGATTGAAATAAAAAACCTCTTCTTTTGCAAAGAGAAACTAACTCTTCCATTGTTTTTGCAGTCATATAACTCTTAATCTTTTGGTTTATATTCTTTCGTTCTTGGATCTTTCTCTAAATCGATTACTGAGTCATTATTTACTTTATTATTAGTGAATTTGTCTTGTTTTTTTTTCTTAAACCTTAAAAATAATAAAATAGAGGCTAAAATTACAAATAAAACTAGAAATTTCATTACAAACCAAACCTAGAAAACATAATTCGTTCTTCAATTTTATTTAAAATTTCATCAGAATTAAATATTGAAGAAGAAAATCTACGTTGTAAAAATGATTTTTTTTGACTGATCATTTTAATTTTAATTTTTTTTCCAAACTTTTCTTCTAAAATTGGTTTTAATGCACCAATACCATCTGCTAAACCTAAATCGATAGCTTTGTTACCAACCCAAAATAAACCAGAAAAGATATCGTCTAATTTATTCTGATCAAGCTTTGAACCTCTTCTATCTTTTACATAATTAATAAAATTATCATGAATTTGTTCTTGAATATTTTTTAATCTATCAATGTCTTCCTGTTTTTCTTCTTTGAAAGGATCAAGAAAACTTTTACTTTTTCCAGATGTATAAACTCTTCTTTCAATTCCAACTTTTTTTAAAAGATCTACAAAACCAAAACCTGGTGAAATAACACCTATTGATCCAATAACAGAGTTTTGATCAATATATATTTCATCAGCAGCACATGCTAACCAATAACCACCAGAAGCTGCAACATCTTCAACGAATGCTAAAACTTTTTTATTTTTTTCCTTTGCTAGATCAATAATCCTTTTTGCTATTAAAGAGGATTGTGTAGGAGAACCTCCAGGTGAATTAATGATCAAAGCTACTACAGGGGATTTTTTATCAGCAAATAACTTATCAATTAACTTTTCTAAATTATTGATTGCTAAACCAGAGCCTGTTAAGCCTGACTGTGATGATATAATGCCAGATAAACGTAAAACCGGTATTGTAGTACTCTTTGAAAATAACCTTTTAAACATAATATCTAATAACAAATGTTAATCTTTTCTTAAAGCGTTATGTAGCATTTGTTTGTAATTTTGGTAATTTGAGTTTAAGTGCGTCAATTAAGTTAATGAATTAACATAATATTCTAATAGTTAAACAATATGGATAATGTTCTTCCACTTAGAAAAAAAGATTTTTCATTTGAAGATGAAATCAGAGAATTAACAGATCTATGCAAAGAAGATTTAGTATCCGTAAACACCATAATTCTTGATAAATTAGATAGTAATGTACCTTTAGTTCATGAAGTTGGAAAATACCTGATCTTATCAGGTGGTAAAAGATTACGACCTCTTTTAACTGTTTCAAGTTTTCATATGACAAGAAATGGAACTAGTGAAATTGAAAATAAAATGAATCATATCGGTCTATCTGCAGCAGTAGAATTTATTCATACAGCAACACTATTACATGATGATGTAATAGATGAAAGTAAACAAAGAAGAGGAAAACCTACAGCAAATGAGAAATGGAAAAATAAAACAAGTGTATTAGTTGGTGATTTTTTATTCAGTAGAGCTTTTCAACTAATGACAAAATATGGAAATACTGAAACGTTAAAAATATTAGCAGATACTAGTGTTGTAATTTCTGAAGGAGAAGTTTTAGAACTTGTTAATGATAAAAATTTAGAAATAAATGAAAATATTTATTTTGAAGTTGTAAATGCAAAGACAGCCTCTTTATTTAGTGCAGCATGTCAAGTTGGATCAATTAGTGGTCTTGGAACAGAAGCCGAGGTTAATGCATTAAAATCATTTGGAACAAACTTTGGGATGACTTTTCAATTAATTGACGATGCTATTGATTATTCTTCAAACAAAAAAATATTAGGAAAAAATACTGGAGATGATTTTAAAGAAGGTAAAATTACTCTTCCAATAATATTAGCATACGGAAGATCAAATGATAAAGAGAAAAAATTTTGGGAAAGAACAATATCTGATCTTAACCAAAATGATGGTGATTTTGAAATGGCTTTAGAAATAATAAATAAATACCAATGTATTGAGGATACTCTAACAAGAGCTAATCACTTTTCAAATGTAGCTGTAGACTCAGTTGATATATTTAAAGATAACATTTACAAAGAAAAATTAGTATCTCTTGTTTCAAAAAGTGTTTCAAGAATTTATTAATTAATATTCCTCATAAGATTTTACCTCTACTAATTCAGAGCCAAAGGTTTTATTAATATCATTTTTTACTTTTGCTCTTTCATCATTTGTAAAATAGACACTTCTAGCTAAATCAATAAATGATTGATCAAATAATTTTTTTCTTTCACATTCTCTAATATCATCTTCTATATTCCAGAGTTTAGAATTAATGTTTATCAAATTTTCTAAAAAATTATTTATTTCTTCTTGTTGGACATAATTCATCAATGTCTTTTGGAGAAAATCTAATTCTTTTTTGACATGATCAAGCTTAGTTTCATCAGTTATATTTTTCTGTTTAATAATTAATATAGAAATTTTATCTACAAGTTCGCCAAGCGATATAGGAGTATTAATAAGCATTAAATTCTTTCATAAATATCTTCGTATCTTTTAATATCATTTTCATCAAGATTATCACCGTACCACATTTCTATAATAACTAAATCACGATCTTTTCTATTAGCCATTCTATGAATTGCCCCTTTAGGAATAAAAATGTTCTCATTTTCTTTTAAATTAATTACTTTTTTGTCAATTGTGACTTCAGCTTCTCCTTCAGCTACAATCCAATGCTCAGATCTATGTTCATGACTTTGGAGAGATAAAACTCCTCCTGGTTTTACAAAAATTTTTTTTACTAGGAATTTTTTACCCGACTTTAGTATCTCAAATGATCCCCAAGGTTTTTCTGTGATAGAATTCATTATGAATGTTTATTTATATATTATATATCTATTTATAAATGATAAAAATATCACCATCAATATTATCAGCAGATATTCTTAAATTAGAAGAAGAGGTTAGATCTTTAGATCTAAATGGCGCTGATTATATTCATATAGACATCATGGATGGCCACTATGTCCCCAATATTACTTTTGGACCAAATATAGTTAAATCATTAAGAAAGGTTACCTCTAAAATTTTAGATGTGCATCTCATGATTAAACCGGTAAAGAAATATATCAATGAATTTGTAGAAGCTGGCTCAGATATCATTACTTTTACTTTTCATCCTGAGGCTGATGATAACCCAGAAGAAATTATTAAAATGATAAGTGATGCTGAAATTAAAGTAGGAATAGCCATTCACCCTAATGTAAATATTGCAGATATTGATCATTTATTTAGTAAAGTGCAACAAATAATAGTTATGACAGTCACACCTGGTTTTGGTGGTCAAAAATTTATGCATGATCAAGTGAAGAAAATTAAAGATTTAGATGAAATTAGAAAAAATAATAATTATAACTATGAGATAGCTGTTGATGGTGGAGTAAATAATGAAAATGCAAAAATATGTAAAGATAATGGAGCTGATGTGTTAGCGGTAGGATCTTATTTATTATCTCAAAATCAAAATAGCTATAATGAAATTATAAATTCCTTAAGATAATGGACTGGGATAAATTAAAATCATTTTACGAAATTGCAATCTCAAGAAGTATTTCTAAGGCAAGTGCTAAACTAAATATCAGTCAATCTGCGCTTAGTAGACAAATACAAGATCTTGAATACGATTTAAAGACACCTTTGTTTATAAGACATCAAAAAGGTGTAAGGTTAACAGAGCAAGGTGAAAATTTATTTAATACTGTAAATCAAATTAATTTTTCAATTTCTGATTTTGAAAAAAAATTATTAGATAAAAAAACTAAACCAGTAGGAAAATTAACCGTAAGCACAACTGTTGGTTTTGGATCAGCATGGCTCACGCCAAGAATAACTAAATTTGCTAATCAATATCCAGAGATAGATGTAAATTTAATTATGAGTGATGAAGAAGTTGATTTATCTGCAAGAGTTGCTGATGTTGCAGTTAGAGTAAAAAAGCCAACACAGGCAAATTTAATTTTTAAAAAATTTGTTAATTTTCATAACCACATTTACGGTTCTTCAGATTACTTACAAAAAAGTGGAATACCAAGAAATGTAAATGATTTAGATAAACATGATTTAATTTGCTTTGGAGCTGGATTACCTTCTCCTGTTTCTAATATTGATTGGATATTAAAAATTGGAAAAGAAGGAACAAAAAGACGACCTAAATTTAGAGTAAATAGTATTTACGCGATGTCACTTGCAATTGAAAAAGGTGGAGGTTTAGCATCTTTACCTGATTATATGGTTGCAGATAAACCTCAGCTTGTACGCGTTCTACCAAACTTAGAAGGCCCATCATATCAAACATACTTTGTTTATTCTGAATCTTTTAAAAACGATAGAAGACTTGAAGTTTTTAGGGATTTTTTATTTAATGAAGCTAAAGATTGGCATTATTAGTCTTTGACTTAATTTTTTATTTTTGTATACCGTATCTACATTATGGGATATCCAAAAAAACATAGAGGCAGACGTAAAAGAGGCTCTAAATATAGAAGAAACAAAAAGCGTCAAAAGAAGAAATAATTAATACCTACCTTCTTTTTTAAAATCTAATTGAACATATATATATAAAATGTTTAAATTTTTCACTGAACCAAAATGGTATGTATGGGCTTATGTAGGCTCAGTAGTAATTCTTACTTCTTGGTGAATTTTATGACATGATCCAAAAAGCACTGGGGACACCAAATGCTATAACTATGCAAGAATATATGGGTGCTTTATTTAGTTTTGCTCAACTTGCTGCTATTTCAATTGCATTAGGACTAGCAATTTCATTCCTAACTTCCCATTTTCTTTTTAGATGGAGAACAGCAATGGTTGAGTGGTACCATAGTGTTTATGATCAAGCGAGAACTATCGAAGGTGCAAGTCAAAGGGTTCAAGAAGATACCATAAAGTTTAGTAGAATTATGGAAGGTCTTGGAACGAGCTTAATTGAGTCAGTTCTTGTACTAGTAGAGTTCTTCCCCCTCTTAATGACTTTATCAGTTGGTATACCAATTTTATGGTTTGGTGATTGGCAATACGGTTTAGTATCTGGAGCATTTATATGGGCTGTCGGTGGTACAATTTTAATGATTGTACTAGCATGGTTACTAAAACTAGTTGGTATTGAATATGATCTTCAAAAAAAAGAAGCTGCTTATAGAAAAATTCTAGTTATCGCTGAAGATGATGGAAGTATTAGACCTAAATCTTTAGAAGAACTTTTTCAAGGTGTTAGAGAAATATTAGCTTACCTACAAGCAAATGTTCTTGCAGCGTATATTTTTTTAGCACCAGCAATTGTTGCTGGGGTAATGACACTTGGTGTTATGCAACAAATTATAAGAGCGTTTGGAAGAGTAGAAGGTTCACTACAATATTTATTCAGAGCATGGCCTACAATTATAGAACTTGCTAGTGTCTATAAAAGATTAAGAGAATTTGAGAATAAAATAGAAAAAAACATTCAGGATGAAAAAACTGGTATAGTACGTTAGTGATTTTTCTAGCGTTTATTATTATTCCAATAATAGAAATAAGCATTTTTATAACAATTGGTTCCAATATTGGAATTTTAAATACTATCGCAATCATACTAACTACTGCTTTAGTTGGAATATTTCTTGTTCGAAGACAAGGGATCAAATTGTTATTTGATGCACAACGGAACTTATCACAAGGTGTAATGCCCACTGAAGAAATTAAAGGGGGTATTTTTCTATTAGTATCAGGATTACTTTTAATTACTCCTGGCTTCTTTACTGATTGTATTGGTTTTGCTGTCTTCTTAAAACCTGTTCAAAATTTAATTGCTAATCAAGCCAAAAAATATTTTAACTCACGTATTCGCTATTAGCGGGTCAATTTTTTTTATTAATTCTTTTAATATTAATACTAATTTTTGATTTGCAGGATCTTCAATTTTTTTAAGTGGAGGTAAAACAATATTCCAATCAGGAATATTATCAACAATTGAAAAATATGCTTTCATTAAACTTATTGGTTCATGTGAAGTAATAACTTGACGAATTTGCTGCAGTAGATTTTGTAAATCGGCAAAATTTTTAATGCTACTCTCATTTTTATGATTTTTTAATATGAAGCTGAGTAATTTACCACATACATTAGTGCCAGCTGTAATTGCTCCTGCCCCTCCTCGCTTACATATATTTAATGCTAAACTATCATGACCACAAAATACGGCAAAATCGTTAAAATATTTTATAACTTTCATCATTCTATCACTGTCCCCGCTTGAGTCTTTTAATCCCACGACGTTATTCGGATAAAGTTTTAATAAAATTTCAATCATCTTAAAATCAATTGATACGTAAGAATTTTGAGGGATATGATACAAAACATATTGTAAATCACTCTCACCTACTCTTTCAATAATATTTCGATAATAATTTATGACACCTTCATTTGTAACATTCTTATAATAAAAGGGAGGAAGTAAAAGAACAGCTCTTACTTTGTGACTAGCAGCATGTTTAGTCATATCAATTGCTTCATTCAAAGATGAAGATCCTGTTCCAGGCATAAGAATTTTAGGATCGATACGATTTGATACTAAAAAATCTAGATGATCTTTTTTTTCTTGAACGGAAAAACTATTTGCTTCTCCAGTAGTACCAAATATTGCAAGACCATCATGACCTTGTCTCATTAAATATTGGCAATGACGAAGATAGAGATCTTTGTTAATTGATAAATCATTTTTTACAGGTGTTAGTGCGGCGCTAAAAACCCCAGATATTTTATGCATAAAAATACAATAAGATAAATCCTAGTAAAACTCTATAAATAATAAAAATATTAAAGGTTGAACTTTGTATTATTCGCATCATGATGTTAATTGATACTAGAGCAGTAATACACGCAACGATTGCTGCAAATAAAGATTGGTATAAATTAATATTAATCTCAGAACTACTTATAAAGTCTAAACTTGTTAAAACTAAAGATGCTAAAATAATGGGAATAGATAAAAGCATAGAAAAAATTGCTGCAGATGATCTATCAAATCCTAAAAAACGCGCTCCAGTAATTGTAACACCTGCTCTACTTGCCCCAGGTATAAAAGCTAAAACTTGAAACATACCTATAATAAAGGCCTGCACATAACTCATATCCTTCCAAGAAGATATTTTCATTTTAAAATGATCTGCTACAAATAATAGAGCAGCAAAAACAACACTTGTGACTGCAACAACTTTAATATCGCGAAAATATAATTGAACAAAATCAAAAATAAAAAATCCAACTATTACGGCAGGTATTGTTGCAATAATAATTTTAATTAAGTTATCATTGTTAGAAAGCTGAAAGGAGAAAAAACTCTTAATTAATATTGTTATATGAGATCGTAGATAAATTATAACTGCTAATAATGTTCCAACATGAACGGCAACATCAGTAAAAAGACCTTGATCTTGCCAACTGGTTAATTGTGATACAAGAACTAAATGCCCAGAAGAACTAATTGGCAAAAATTCAGTAAATCCTTGGACAATACCAATAATAAAATATTGAAGTTCAAACATTAACCAAAGATTATTTTGCTCAATTCTTTACCACTTGGAAGGGGCTCAGCATTTTTATTAGAAAAATATTTCTCCATAAAATTTAAATAGACATTGTAATCTTTTAAAATTTGCATTTTTTGAGCTTTATTTTCATCATCGCTTTCTTCCATTTTAACTAACTCAGTATCGGTTTGTGACATTGCTTCTGGTATCGTTGTAAAAGGTCTTTCTTGATTAATAACTAATCTTTCATGTAACTCTCGGTGAACTATTTTAAAATCTTCTTTTGATAAAGTTTTTGGACTTTCATCAAATATAAGTCTTTTTAAAATAAAGTTTGCTCTTGGCTCTTTAATTGAAAGAGCAATTTTATATTTTTCATTCCAGTCATTCTGTTCATGAAATTTAGCTATTTCTGTTGATTGTTTAAAATCAAGAAAAGCATTTGCTGCACTTTCAGGAAATACATTATCTTGAGATTTTTCATCCTCTTTTTCAATACGCCTGTCAATTTCCATAAGTTTAAACTTGTCTGCTAAATCTTTATTTTTGAATACTATTTTAGCTCTTTCATTTAGTACATCAGAACCAATCTCATCGTATGGCTCATAATTAGAAGCAATTTTACCTGGCAGAATAATTGGGTGCTGATTGGTAATAACGTATCTATTTTTTCTTTTGATCAGTTTTTTAAATTCCTCAGAATTAGCTTCTAGTAATGGTGTCGGATCATGAGCTAAATCAATTGTGTGAAACCAACCATTATATTGTGACTCACATACCATCGACAATGCTTGAAGTTTAATTCTTCCCCCAAAACTTGTCATAAAACAAAAACCTTTATTTTTATTTATATATTCAATGGTATCTTCTTTACTCATCGTCATTTGAAGCTGACTCCAATTAGTTGTATCTGCTTCGTTAATATATTTTGTCAGAGCAATTGATGTCTTAACATCTGAAAATGCATCGTGAGCAAATTCAACAGGCAAGTTGTTCATCTCTGCAATTTTTTCTAATTTAAAACTAGGATTACCTCTTTCTGTTAAAGGTGTTTTTATACTTGATGGGTTTATGGCATATAAACCTCTCGCTAAATTTAATGTATCGCCCCTACTCTTTCTTGTTACATAAGGATAAAACATATGACTAAATAAATTGTATTCAAGAACTGATTCGTCGAACTCAATTATATTGTGTCCAATAAAAGTAGAACTTGGATCATCTTTTTTCCATTCATCAAAAGTTTCATTAATTTTTTTCATTAATTCGTAAGATGATTGAGGAGCATCAAGTGCCTCTCTCATACCTTTAAGTGTTGTTATTAATGCACCAGGTTGAGAAATCACTGATGTTCGAGGTCTGCAGAACTCATTCATATTTTGATTTGTTTGATTAAACTTAGAGTCAGTAACTATTGCAGCAATTTGCATTATCTGCTCCCATTTTGGAGTAGTACCAAAGGCAGTTGGATATTCTTTCTTACCTCTTCCTGATGTTTCTAAATCGTAAAATATATATTTTGACACTGATAAATAACCTTATTGGTATTTATAGACTATTAATTATCTCTTTTGGACCAATAAAAATGATAGAAAAGAGTAGCTGCGATAGCAACAAAAAGAGAGATAAAGGCAACGTAAATTATAGTTGCGATTGCCCAGTAAGCTACGGCTATTAAAAGACCAATAGCTGTTATCCCAGCCCAAAAATAGATCAGTCTTTCTAAAAATAATTGCATAATGATTCTATTATACAATAATTATAGAAGTTTATCAATTTCCTCTCGAGAAGGCATAGAATTTGCTGTACCAATTTTCGTCGTTGATAAACCAGCTGTAGCACTAGCAAATTTTAGAGCATCTTTAATATTTTGACCCTCAGTAAGTGCTGCAGCAAAACCAGCATTAAAAGCATCCCCAGCACCAGTGGTATCCACTACTGGATTTGAAAGATTAGCTACAGGTAAAGAAAATTTTTCTTCATTGTTGGCAAAAAAAGCTCCTTTTTCTCCAAGAGTAATAACGACATTTTTAATCCCTTTGTCTAATAATTGAATTGCAGCTTTTTTAGTATCCTCATGAGTTTCAACATTGTGATCAACATAAAAACTCGCTTCTGTTTCATTTGGTGTAAAAT
>LULV01001427.1_pt1 | contig 14630 bp, 17 predicted proteins | sample 728081 | NCBI WGS metagenome assembly LULV01 (sample SAMN03860280, study PRJNA289734) | marine metagenome | biome: seawater column; feature: ocean; material: water; isolation source: Red Sea water column Station 108 - depth 25m | place: Saudi Arabia: Red Sea | collected 2011-10-15 | depth 25 m | reverse complement strand
TTTGTTTGTGAATCTTCAAGAAAAAAATTAGATGAATTTAAATATTCTTTAATAATTATATTAATAGATAAATTTGGCTTATACATAAATTCATAAGTTGCTGCTTTTAAAATTGTTTGAAAAACTTTGTCTAATTTTTCAAATACAAATTCATCACCTAATTTATTATTTAATTCATCTAAAATAAGATCGTTTCTTTCTATCGTTCCTAAAACAATATCTTTAATAAATTTTTTAAATCTGTGTTTTGGAAAATCTAAATCATCATCTTCATTATAAAATTTACCATATAATTTCTGAATAATTATAACTCTAGGGTTATTTTTTGGATTAAAATGAGTTCTCATTTTTGAGACAAAACTGAAATCACAGCTTCTGCAGCTTCAGCACCCTTTTTTCTTCTTGCTCTTGCTTGAGCCATATTAAGACAGGTAATTATTCCATTTCCAATTGGTTTTTTACTATCTATAGATAATTTCATTATGGCATCTGTTGAAGCTTGAGAAATAAAATCAAAGTGTGGTGTTTGACCTTTAATTACACATCCTAAAGCTAAAAAACCATCATATTTTTTTAAATTTTTTGAGATTGTAACTGGAATTTCAAAAGCACCAGGTACTTTAATAATTTTTATTATATTTTTTTTTGGAATTATTTTTAAAGCACTGCTTATTAAGCCATCAGCAATATCTTTATAATAATCTGCTACAACAATTAAATATTTTTTTTTCATCAAATTAATTCCTGTTTTGTAATTTTTATACCATAACCATCAAGACCAATAACTTTTTTTGGTGATTTGGTGATTAATATCATGTTTTTAATTTTTAAGTCTTTAATAATTTGAGCTCCAATACCATAATTTCTTATTAACTTGTCATTTCCCTTTTTATAAAAGTCTTTGTTTTTATAATCTTTTAAAGTCTGAGTTACTGATTTTAAATTTGAGTCTTTGATAAAAACTAAAACACAATTTTGATATTTTTTAAAATAATTTAAAGTCTTGTTAAATGAATTTGGTAGTGATTGATTTATTAGATAGTTTTGGACGACATTAGAAGAAATTACTCTTACTCTTGGAGTAATACCTTTTTTTATTTTACCTTTTATTAATGCGAAGTGCTCTGAACCATCTAAAAGATTCTCATAAATTCTAATATTGTATTTTTGATTTTTTACATCAATCTTGCTTTGCTTTTTAAGTTTAATAAGTTTTTCTTTTTTTAGTCTATATGCGATCAGATCTTCTATCTTTCCAATTTTTAATTTATGTTTTTTTGCAAAATTGAATAAATCCTGACCTTTGGCCATTGTTCCATCTTCATTCATAATTTCACAAATTACAGCAGAGTTATTTTTTTTTGCTAATTTAGATATATCAACTGAAGCTTCAGTGTGCCCTGCTCTAACAAGAACTCCACCATCTTTAGCTATAATTGGAAACACGTGACCAGGTGAGACAATCTCATTTTTATTAACATTTTTTTTTGAAGCAATTTTGATTGTTTTCGCTCTATCTTTAGCGGATATACCTGTTGTTATTCCTTTTTTTGCTTCAATAGAAATTGTAAATGCCGTCTTATTTCTTGATTGATTAACTGGAGACATTAAAGATAAATTTAATCTTTTTGCTTGAAGTGAATCAAGGGCTAAACAAATTAAGCCTCGTCCGTATCTTGCCATGAAGTTAATATTCTTTGAATTTGTGTCTGATGTTGAAATAACTAAATCTCCTTCATTTTCTCTTTTTTCATCATCTACTAAAATAAACATACCACCTTTTTTGGCTACGCTTATAATTGACTCTATTGACGCAAAATTATTTTTTTCCATTAAAATAATTCCTAACGTATTTAGACAAGATATCTATCTCTATGTTGACTAAACTAGATTTTTTTAAAGTTGATAAATTCGTTTCTTTGTAGGTGTGAGGGATAATCCAAATTTGGAAACCTTTTTTAGTCACTTTTGAAATTGTAAGAGAAATACCATTCACACAGATTGATGCTTTTTCTATTAAGTGTTTTCTTTCCTTTTTAGGTAAATCAAAGTCAAAAAGAAATGATTTATCTATTTTTTTAATACTTAATACTTTACCAACAGTATCAACATGTCCTTGACAAATATGTCCTGAAATTTTTGTCCCATATTTTAAAGGTAATTCTAAATTTATTTTATCTTTTATTTTTAAAAATTTGAATTTTGATCGAATTATCGTTTCTTTCGAAAGATAAAATTCCATAATTTTGGATTTATATGAAATTAAAGTTAGACAAACACCATCACAGGCAACAGACAAACCCATGTCTTTATTGGATACTTTAACATTACTTTTAACAAAAATGTTAAGACCTTTAGGTCTTTTAATAATTTTAGTAATAGTACCTTGGTTATAAATTATTCCGTTAAACATTTTTTCTAACTATATAGTGTTATTCTGTCTTTTCGTAAATTGAGATTTAGATTAATTTTTGTTTTATATTTTTGATTTAATATATTTTGACTACTAAATTTCAAATATTCGAAGTTTTTAGAGAGATTTTTTGGACTTTTATACAAATAAAATTTATTAAAAATTTTATTCTTAATCAGTGAATTTGTTAATTTATCTCCTCCTTCAATTAGTAAATTTCTGCATCCATAATTATGTAATTTTTTCAAAATTAATTTAATGTCAAATCTGTTATTTCGATCAATTCGAGATTTAATTAGATGAATTCCTTTTCTTTTAAATTTTGAAATTTTTAATTTGTTTGCTTTATTATAAAAAATTATAGTATTTTTGTTATTAGAGGATTTTATTATATAACTGTTTATTTTAGAATTTAACTTGTTATCTAAAATAATTCTTTTTGGAGAAAATTTTTCAAAACCCTTCAAACGACAATTTAATTTTGGATTATCTTTATTTAGTGTTTTGTGAGTAATCATCAAACTATCATTTTGATATCTCAACATGTGTGTAAACTGATCTGAATAAGAATTTGTAATCTTTTTTTGAGTTTTGCTGTAAATAATATTGTTTTTTGAAATAGCTATTTTGCCAGTAACAAAGGGTAATTTTTTCTTTCTATTAAAAAAATAAGGTAAATAAAAACTTTCAATTTTACTTTTTAATAAACCTTTTTTTACAATTATTTTTTTTGACTTTAAAATTTTAAAACTTTTATTTCTTACTCTTTTATCTATGTCAGTAACTGCATATATAACTTCTGAAATTCTAGATTTTATTATCGCGTCAGTGCATGGTGGTGTTAATCCATGATGACAGCATGGTTCTAAGGTAACATACATTTTTGAACCTTCTAATTCTTCAAAACTATTTTTAATCGCATTAAATTCAGCGTGTGGTCTTCCATTAAATGAGGTTTGTCCTATGGAAATAATTTTATCATTTTTGACAATAACACAGCCTACAGAAGGATTTGATCCAGTCTGTCCATGACGAGATTTAGCCAAGTCTAAGGCTAATTCCATATAAAATTTATCTTTTGATGAAAATTTATCTTTTTTTGTAGACATCAAGCTTGTCCACGAATTGTACGAAATCTTTTTCTTCTCTAAAGTTTCTATATACAGATGCAAATCTTACATATCCAACTGGGTCTAAATCTTTTAATCCATCCATAACCATTGTCCCAATTGTGTTTGTTGATATCTCTCCTTGTCCAAGTTCTTCAAGAGATCTTGAAATGTTACTAATGAATTTTTCTATTGTAGCCGTATCTATTGGTCTTTTTTTAAGAGCTATGTAGATAGATTTAGATAATTTATCACGATCAAATGATGATTTTCTTCCATTTTTTTTAACAACCATCAATTCTCTAAATTGAATTCTCTCAAATGTAGTAAATCTTTCACCACATATACACAATCTTCTTCTTCTTATTGCGGTACCATCTTATCTGTTGGGTTTTCAGATAAACCTTTCAGAGTTTTTGTTATTAATTCACCTACCGTTTTAAACTCATTTAAACCAAATCCACGAGTTGTAGCCGCTTGAGTTCCTAATCTTATTCCAGATGTAATCATAGGTTTTTCTGTATCAAATGGAATACCATTTTTATTACATGTAATGTTTGCTCTAGACAAACTCTCTGCCGCAAGATTTCCTTTTACATTGTAGGGTCTCAAATCAACCAACATCAAATGTGTATCTGTTCCATCTGAATAAATTTTAAATCCATTATTTTTTAAGGTTTCTGCTAACATTTTTGCGTTTGCTAAAACAGATTTAATGTAATCTTGAAATTCTGGTTGTAGCGCTTCAAGAAAGCCAGCTGCTTTTGCCGCAATAATATGCATTAAAGGTCCTCCCTGATAACCAGGAAAAACGGCTGTGTTAAATTTTTTAGCAAGATCTTCATGATTAGTTAAAATTATTCCTCCTCTTGCGCTTCTAAATACTTTGTGAGTTGTTGAAGTAACTACATGAGCATAGTCACATGGATTAGGGTATCCTTTACCAGCAACTAATCCTGAGAAGTGAGCCATATCAACCATTAGATATGCTCCAACTTTATCTGCTATTTCTCTAAATCTTTTAAAGTCAATTACTCTAGAATAAGCACTTCCGCCTGCAATGATTAGTTTAGGTTTATGTTCTAATGCAAGTTTTTCAACATTATCATAATCTATCAACTCAGATTCTTTGTCTACATCATAACCTATAGCGTTAAACCATTTACCAGACATTGAAATTTTTAATCCATGAGTAATGTGACCACCTGAATTTAAACTCATACCCATGAACGTATCACCTGGGCTTAACAGGGCTAAAAACACTGCTCCATTAGCTTGTGCACCTGAGTGTGGTTGAGCATTTGCAAATTTACAATTAAATAATTTTTTTAATCTTTCAATGGCAAGGTTTTCTGCTACATCAACATGCTCGCAACCATTATAATATCTTTTACCAGGATAACCTTCGGCATATTTGTTAGTTAAAACTGATCCTTGTGCTTCTAATACTGCTTGAGATACTATATTTTCAGACGCAATTAGCTCTATATGTTGTTGCTGTCTAATTAATTCATCTTTAATAGCTTTATAAAGCTCTGGATCTTTTACAGATAAACTATCCTCAAAAAAACTTTTATAACTATCGTTTAAATAACTTTTTTCGCTCGACATAATTATATTTTCTTAACCCTTCTCAAGTGTCTTCCACCGTCAAATTTTGTATTTAAAAAAACACTTACAAATTTCAAAGCATTTTTTTTGGTTATCAACCGTGATCCTAATGTAATGATGTTTGCATCGTTATGCAATCTGGATAATTTCGTTGATTTTAGATTAAAACATTGTGCAGCGCGAATATTTTTATGCTTATTTGCCGCAATATTCATTCCAGTCCCAGATCCACACACTAAAATACCAACATTACTCTTTCTTGATTTGACTTTTCTAGCAACTTTATGAGCATAGTCAGGATAATCAACGCTGCTATCATCTTTGGGACCAAGATCCTCAAATTTTACTTTTTTATTTCTTAAATAATCTTTGATTGTTTCTTTTAATTTAAATCCAGCGTGATCTGATGAAATAAATATTTTTCTCAAATTAATTAAATTTGTAATCTAAAACACAAGCAACTAAATGTATTCTATTCTCTTCTCCACCATTAAATGCGTTGTGATACTTAGTATTGTTTGTAACCCAAACTGAACCATCAGCAGGCATATGTTTAGCAACATTATCAATTACCATTAAACAACCAGGGTTTGTTATAATAGGTATATGTAATCTTGGTTCAGGATCTCTATGCCAACTTAAAGTTGATCTTGGCTCTTTTAAAAGAATTCTAACTCTTCCAAGTTTATATTTTTTTGAAAGGACATCATAAACCTCTTTAAAATATGTGTTCTCATAGTCTTTAATAAATTCTGAGTAAGATGATTCATCAATCATTTCGTCTCTAGAAACTTCTTTTCCTGATTTGTCAGGTTTAGTCCAGTATACTCCACGAGCTTTATTACCTTTTATTGAATCTGGATCACCAGGTATTTGAGTTAGAGATATAGCACCAAAGTGAGTAACACCTGCATCTTCAAATTTTTTAATCTTAACTATTTGGTGATATGCTTCTTGTAATTTCTCTATATCAAACTTAATTTCTTGTTTCTGGAAATCACTAAAGTCTAAAATCCTATCTTCTTTTTTGATATTTAAGTCTACAACTTTTGAGTTTTCTGTCGCCATCGTGATTGCTTTCTACTCTTTTTTTTGTATATGTGTATATTACATTTGTCGCAATTTAAAAGTAAATTAAAACATGATTATTGGTAAATATCCTAGTCTTAGACTCAGAAGAAGCAGAAAAGATCCTTGGTCAAGAAGATTGATTCAAGAAAATACCTTAAGTCCAAATGACTTTATACTCCCTATTTTTTTAATTGAAGGGTCAAATAAACGACAAGAGATTTCATCAATGCCTGGCGTTTACAGGTATACAATTAATCGATTGAGCCAAATTGTGGATAAAGCAATAAAATTAGGAATACCAATGATAGCTCTTTTCCCAAAGACACAAAACTCAAAAAAAGATGAATTGGGAACAGAATCACTGAATGAAAATAATTTAGTCTGTAAAGGGATACAAGAAATCAAAAAAAGATACAAAAACAAAATCGGTATAATGTGTGATGTTGCTTTAGATCCTTATACATCACATGGTCATGATGGTTTGATCAAATCTAACACTATATTAAATGACGAAACAATTGAGGTTTTGATCAATCAGTCATTACTACAAGCTGAGATGGGTTGTGATGTACTGGCTCCTTCAGACATGATGGATGGCAGAATAGGAAAAATAAGAAAAGCTTTAGATAAAAATAAATTCCAAAACGTTCAAATATTATCGTACGCTGCAAAATATGCTTCAAGCTTTTATGGACCTTTTAGAGATGCAGTCGGATCTAAAGGTTCTTTAAAAGGAGACAAAAAAACTTATCAGATGGATTATAGAAATTCTGATGAAGCTTTAAGAGAAGTTGCATTAGATATTAAAGAAGGTGCTGATATGGTAATGGTTAAACCAGGTATGCCACCTGTATTTGCCTATCAAGTATCAGGAGAATACAGCTTAATTGAAACAGCTATAACAAAAAAATTAATTAATAAAGATGCTATATATGAAAGCTTAGTTGCTTTTAAGAGAGCTGGTGCCAATGCTATAGTAAGTTATTACGCTGATAGAATTGATAAAATAATAAAATAATTATTTTAACGTATTTAAGAATAACAACCTGCTATTTGGATAATTTAAATTATTTGGTCTTAATATAGTTTTATCCAAATAATCGCCTACTAATTTCAAACCGTTCAATAAAGTACCGAGATCATTAACTTCTATATCTTTTTCAATCAAAAAATTAGGTACATATTTTTTTTCATTTAAAGAACTTGCATAATATACAGTTTTGTTACCTTCTAAATCTTTTTCAACTAAATTTTCAAGCGCCAAGTCATATCCTAATATTTTAAGTAACTCCAATTCCCAAAATATATATTTTTTTATCCAATCTTTTTCTTTTAAAATTAAAAATAAATTTTGAATTATAAAATAAACTTTATCGTTAGATTGAGACTCTGCTGTTAATATTTTGATCAAATTCATAGCAGATGTAATACAGGATAACTTTTGCTTATGATCAAAATATAATGGGGTATAGGCATTTAAAATTTCAATTTTAAAATAACCTATTCTGTTTTCATTTTTAGAATTGTAATTAACATGGAGTTTATTACCAAGCAATTCATTTTTTATTTGTATTTTTTAAACATTCTATAGCAGCATTTTGTTCAGCTTCTTTCTTTGATTTTCCAGTAGCTATAAAATATTTTGTATTGGGCAATTTTACTCCAACTTTAAATATGGGTTTGTGTCTTGGACCTGTATTTGAAATTAATTTATAAGTAGGTAATTTTTTAAAGTTTTTTAAAGTTAATTCCTGTAACTTTGTTTTTGCATCTATTTCTGTAACTACACTTTTTTCAATATGATCTTGCCACAAGTTTAAAATTGTTTTTTCAACTATTGTAAAACCTTTATCAAGATAAATAGCACCAATTAATGCTTCACAGCTATCAGATATAATTTTGTCCTCAATTTTTATTTTTTTATTGTTGGGGTTAAATGTTTTAACATAACTAGCTAAATTGATTTTTTTTGCTATATCCAGACAAGTTTTTTTATTAACTAGTGATGCAAATTTTTTATCAAGAATACCTTCTTTTTCTCCTGGATAAATTTCTAAAAGTTTTTTTGCTATGACTAAACCAAGAACTCTATCACCCAGAAACTCTATCTTTTCATTATTTTCATTTGGATTAAAGCTTTTATGTGTGAGGGCTTGAACAAGTAGATCTTTATTTTTAAATTTTAAATCAATTTTTTTTTCTAAACTTTGATAGTTAATTTTCATTAATTAATTTTATTAAATGTTCTATTAAATCTTATTGACTTATGCCATTTCCAAAATTCAATAAAACTTCCTATTCTTTTATCTGAAGAGAAAAATATAAATTGAGCTTTTCCTACTAAATTATCTTTATGTACATATCCAACACTTGTTAAGTACCTGCTATCTTTAGAACAGTCTCTGTTATCTCCTAAAAAGAAATAATGATCTTTTGGTACAGTAAACACATCAGAATTTTGATAGGTATAATCTTTTAAATAAACAGTATGAAATTTTTTACCATTTGAAAGTTTTTCTTCAAATCTATAAACATCAATACTTTTGTTGCCACAGAAAATTGTAGTTTTGTTATTAATTTTAGATTTAAGAATTTCAGAATTATTTAAATATAAATTAGAGTCTATAAATTGAATTTTATCACCAGGTAAACCAATTAATCTTTTAATGTAATCTGTTCGATTATCTGCTGGGGTTTTAAATACAATTACATCACCTCTTTCCGGACTACTAAACATAATTCTTTTGTTTAATATTGGAGGACTAAAAGGAAATGAATGTTTGCTATATCCATAGGTATATTTTGTTACAAACAACCTATCACCTACTAATAAAGTAGGTTCCATGGATGATGATGGAATATAAAATGGTTGTACTAAAAGCGATCTAATTATAACTGCAATTATTAATGCATAAATTAAAGTTTTTATATTTTCTGAAAAAAAATTTTTATCTAATTTCATGATGTTTGAATAATTGCAAATGCTGTTGAATAATTTTTTTCATCCGAAATTGATAAAAAACATTTAAAATTTTTGATTTTAAAGTTCTTTTGTACAATTTTTGTAATTTTTTTATTTTTAACGTAATAAGGCTTTCCCTTTTTGTCATTAACAACTTCTATATCTTTAAAATTTAAATTCATACGAAAACCTGTGCCAAGAGCTTTAGAAAATGCTTCTTTTGCAGCAAATCTCTTCGAAAAATAAGCTGCTTTATTGTTTGCTGCATTAGATTGTTTCAATTCTTTAGATGAGTAAATTCTTTTTTTAAATAAAGGATTTTTAATCGATTTTTGAATTCTTTTATTTTCAACAATATCAACTCCAATACCAAGAATTTTCATTTATTTTTTTATAATTTTTTTAAAGTTTTTAATTACTTTTGAAAGTCCATCAAATATTGACTCTCCAATTATAAAATGTCCAATATTATACTCCTCAATATCTATTATTTTTGTTAACATTTTGGTGGTTTTATAGTCTAAACCATGACCAGCATGAACTTCTATATTTAAACTTGATGCTAATTTTGCACTTTTTTTAATTCTGTTTAATTCACTAGAATAATTTTTTTTTGATTTAACTAGGTTTGCTAGTTTTCCGGTATGTATTTCAATACAATCAGCATTTAATTTTTTAGCAAGTCTAATGTCATTTGGGGAAGGATTAATGAATAAACTTGTTCTTATCTTTGCTTTTTTAAATTTTTTAATTATTTTCTCTAACTTATTAAGATTGTTTTTTATATTTAAACCTCCCTCGGTAGTAATTTCTTTTCTATTTTCTGGAACTAAACAGATAAAATTTGGTTTTATCTTAAGTGCTTTATTAACAATTTCTTCGTTCATAGAAATTTCAAGGTTTACAGGCACATTTCTTAAACCACAGATTTTTTTTGCATCAATATCATTTATATGTCTTCTATCTTCTCTTAAATGAATTGTTACAGAATCCGCTCCATAACTAATAACTTTTTTAGCTGCGTATAGTGGGTCTGGATGTTTCTCTCCACGAGCGTTTCGTAAAGTTGCGATATGATCTATATTTACACCTAACCTTTTCACTTAATAAATCTGCTTCCTGGGGTTGTTATTGGTATAGATTTAAGTTCTGGTGGTAATTTATTTGCTTTATAAGTTGGAACATCAATTTTTAAATGAGATGTTATTCCAGTTTTTATTTTTAAAGATTGTTTGGTTGATCGATCAATAATAGATGCAAATCCAATTAATTTTGCTTTTGATTTTTTAATCAATTTAACACACTCCAAACTTGATTTTCCTGTAGTGATTACATCTTCTATAATTAATACTCTTGCACCTTTTTTAATATTGAAACCTCTTCTGAGAGTAAATTTACCATTTACCCTTTCGCAAAAAATTGTTTCTTTTTTAAGCAATTTTCCTATTTCATATCCAATAATTACTCCCCCCATTGCAGGAGCTAATATTAAATCAATGTGAAAGCATTTCTTTTTTCTTCGTGTCTAATTATCTTAAATTTTATACTCTTTTGTTTTAGCTCTGCAATAAAATTAGTAAAATTCTTAAGGTTTCTAATAATTAATTTAAATTTAAAATTAATATAATTGGGATTTTTACCAACCATTTCTAAGCTCGATATATTTAATTTATGACTTCCAATGAGTGAGCTTATATCTCCTAATTGACCTGGCTTATCAGGTAATGACATCCATAGAGTGGTATTGTATTTTTTTGTTTTTTCCTCTTTTTGCTCTCCTTTATCATGCCAATATCTTCTTATTGCTGCTCTAGCTTTACCTGTTTTAGTTGTTGGTATCCAGTGAAGTGACGGTGAATTATTTTTAGATGTTATAATATTTACTCGATCACCATTTCTTAAAATAGTTTGTAATTCACTTTTGTTTCCATTAATTTCACAACCAACTGCTGAATTACCAATTTTAGTATGAACAGCATATGCAAAATCTATGGCTGTTGCGTCTTTAGGTAATTTAATTACTGAACCTTTTGGTGTGAAACAAAATACGTTTTCTTGAAACATTTGTAGTTTTGTATACTCATATGAGTCTTCAGGGTTTTCATTTTTTTCTATAATCTCAACAAGATCTTTTAACCAATCATACTCCTTCCAACTTAAAGAATTAAATTTTTCAGAAGATTTATACTGCCAATGAGATGCGACACCTCTTTCTGCAAATTCGTGCATTTCATGTGTTCTAATTTGAATTTCTATTGGTTTTTTATTTGAACCAATTACAGAAGTATGAATAGATTTATAACCATTGATTTTTGGAGATGAAATATAATCTTTAAATTTTCCCGGTATACAATTCCATTTTTTATGAAAAATACCAAGCGTTTTGTAACAATCGTCTACGTTTTTTAAAATTATCCTAAATCCAATAATGTCTGTTATTTGTTCAAGTGAAACTCTTTTTTTTTGGACCTTTCTCCAAATTGAAAAAGGTGTCTTTTCTCTACCATGTATCTCAGCATTAATTTCATTATCATTTAAGATTTCACTTAACTCAAAAGATTGTTCTTCAAATAAATCTTTTCTATCCAATTTTATTTCATCAAGTCTTTTTTTTATTAATTTTCTTGCATCATTATTTAAAATTTCAAAAGATAAATCCTCAAGCTCGTCTCTTATTCTGTGCATTCCCATTCTATCAGCTAATGGCGCATAAATTTCCATAGTTTCTTGAGCTATTCTTTTTCTTTTATCCTCTTTAGTAATCGCTTTAATGGTTCTCATGTTATGTAGTCGATCAGCAATTTTAACTAGCAGAACTCTAATGTCTTTTGATGTTGCTAAAATTAATTTTCTGAAATTCTCAACTTTAGAATTAGCTCCAGCTGAATTTTCAAACGCTGAAATTTTTGTTACACCGTCTACTAAATCAGCAACCTCATCACCAAATTCTTGTTTGATAGTTTCATAAGTTGCAAAAGTATCTTCTATAGTGTCATGCAATAGACCAGTTGTAATTGTAGCGCTATCTAATTTTAATTCAGTTAAAATATTTGCAACCTCAATTGGGTGAACAGAATAAGGATCACCCGAAGCTCTTTTTTGACTCTTATGTGCTTTAACAGCAAAATTATATGCTTTATCCAATTTTTCAGGATTAAGAAATTTATTGTAATCCTTAACTTTATTTATAAGTTCATTTGAATTAAGCATAATTGATATTATACCATTAAATCAAATTTGTTTAATAGATCTAATGTCTCTATCAGGAAGCAGAGAAATCAAGGTTTTAACATCAATTTGTTTATCAGGATGGATCCAATTCTTTTGAATCTCAAATAATGGAAATAATACAAAGTTTCTTTTGTGCATCATTTTATGAGGTAAATTAATCTTAGAGTTTTTTTTTGATACCAAATTATTAAAATCGATTATATCTAAATCACATGTACGAGGAGCATTTTTTTTCGCTTTTTTTCTACCTAATTGAATTTCTATAGATTTACATATTTTTAATAGTTCTTGAGGACTGTAATAACATTTTAATTTTAAAATTATATTTAAGAACTTAGGTTTTCGTGGGTCAGGCCAGGAAGGGGTTTCATAATAACTAGATACCGAGAGAACATCTAAGTTATGTTCTGCTAATAAAAATTTTGCTTTTTCTATATTTCTTTTTCTTATACCTAAATTTGAACCTATTCCTAAAAAAACAATTTTAGCTTGATTTTCTAATATATCTTGCCTTTTCACGGTTCCAATCTCTACTTTTTTTTGTTGCTCTTTTATCATATTGCTTTTTCCCTTTTGCAACAGCTAGTTCTATTTTAGCCTTTCCTTTTTTAAAATACATTTTTGTTGGAACTAATGTGAAACCATCTCTTTGCATTTTACCTATCAATTTATTTATTTCTTTTTTATTAAGAAGCAATTTTCTATCATCGGTTGGATTATGATTAGAGTAACTGGCTTGCTTGTATGGAGATATATGTGAATTAATTAAAACAATTTCACCTCCCTTTTCAACAGCATAAGACTCAGCGATATTGACCTTGCCCTCTCTTACTGATTTAATCTCTGATCCCTTTAAAACAATTCCAGCTTCAAAAAGATCTTCAAAAAAATAGTTAAAACTAGCTTTTCTATTTAAACAAATGATTTTCAAACCAGGATTGGTTTTTTTGTTCATTAAATTAACTTAGCAGACTGAAGAGCTTTTTTTACAATTTCTTTTGTTGTGTCTGTTACTTTTACAAGTGGTAGTCTCACATTGTCATCACAAAGTCCTAAAAGTTTTGCAGCATATTTTACAGGACTAGGATTGCTCTCAACAAACATTGAGTGATGAACTGGTTGTAATATTTTATCTAATCTTTCTGCTTCTTTCATTTCATTATCGGTGTCTGATTTGGAGAATTTTTGAAAATCTGAACAAAGTTTAGGTGCAATATTAGCTGTTACACTAATAGTACCTACCCCACCACGTTTATTAAATTCAAAAGCATTATCATCATTACCTGTTAATTGAATAAAATCTTTACCCATTTTTTCAAGTGTCTGATTAACTCTATCTAAATCACCCGTTGCATCTTTAACACCAACTATATTTTTTAATTCATAGAGTCTGGCCATTGTATCCACTGACATATCAATCACAGATCTACCAGGAATATTATAAATTATAATTGGAATGCCACACTTGTCATTAATTGCTTTATAATGTTGATACAAGCCTTCTTGAGTTGGTTTATTGTAATAAGGTGTAACTATCAAAGCGCCGTTAGCTCCTGCTTTTTCTGCATGTGTGGTTAAAGAAATAGCCTCCTCAGTTGAGTTGGAACCCGTACCAGCAATAACTGGAATTTTTCCATTACTTTCTTTTATACATAAATCTATTACTCTTTGATGCTCATCATGACTTAACGTAGGGGATTCACCTGTTGTACCAGCCGGCACAAGTCCATTAGTACCATTATCGATGTGGAAATGGATTAATTTTATATATGCTTCCTCATCTAGACCATTATTTTTAAATGGTGTAATTAAAGCAACATTTGATCCTTTGAACATAAATACTTATAACATAGTTTAAAGATTCATATACTAAAAGATTATGCTCAAAAAAATATTATTTTTAGGTTTCACCGTATCAATATTAATATTTTCAAATAATCTCTTTGCTGAAATTAATTCAGTTGTACCTTTAAAAAAACCTGTTTTAAGTAAAGAAGAAATTCAAAAGAAAATATCTATAAATATCCTTAAGCCATTAAAGAAGCCTACGAAAACCAAAGAAATTAAAATCGAAGAAGTAATTGTTAAAAAAGAGTTGGTTTTAAAAGAAAAAAAATTAAGTTTTAAAATACCGAAGAAAAAACCAACTATAGCTGGCACTAGCACAGCTAAGAATATTAAGATTTCAAGATATTATAGTAAAAAAGACTTTGGGTTAGCTAAAAAAGCCATT
>LULV01000476.1_pt1 | contig 14649 bp, 12 predicted proteins | sample 728081 | NCBI WGS metagenome assembly LULV01 (sample SAMN03860280, study PRJNA289734) | marine metagenome | biome: seawater column; feature: ocean; material: water; isolation source: Red Sea water column Station 108 - depth 25m | place: Saudi Arabia: Red Sea | collected 2011-10-15 | depth 25 m | reverse complement strand
TACCTCTACTCCACGAATACTCGCAGTTATTTCTTTAGTTATGCTGTCTGGTACGTCTTCATAACTATCAAACTGCATCGTAAATGTTGCACGGCCTTGTGTTCGGGAACGCAAATCAGTTGCGTATCCAAACATTTCTGATAACGGTACTTTAGCATTGACGACCTTTGCAGATCCTCTTTGCTCCATTTCAGCTATCTTGCCTCTTCTTGAGGAAAGATCTCCGACAACATCTCCCATAAAATCTTCAGGTGTTACTACTTCTACACTCATTACAGGTTCTAGCAGTTTAACTCCTGCTTTTTTTGCTCCATCTTTTAATGCCATGGAGCCAGCAATTTTAAAAGCCATTTCAGAGGAGTCTACATCATGATAAGTGCCGTCCTTTAAAGTTGCTTTTACATTTACTAAAGGATATCCAGCTAACACACCTGTTTCCATTGCAGCTTCAACACCAGCGTTGACAGAAGGAATATATTCTTTTGGAATCCTCCCGCTTTTAATTAAATCTACAAACTCGTAACCATCTTCAATTGGCTCAAATTCCATAATGACGTGTCCGTACTGACCCCTACCACCACTTTGACGAATGTATTTTGCCTCAACATCTGTTTTCTTTTTAAGTGCCTCTCTATAAGCAACTTGAGGCTTACCTATATTAGCTTCGACCTTAAATTCTCGTTTTAGTCTATCTACAAGTATGTCTAGATGTAATTCTCCCATACCAGAAATAATTGTTTGTCCTGTTTCATCATCTGACTGAACTCTAAATGTAGGATCTTCTTCAGCAAGTTTTTGGAGTCCTTCTGAAAGCTTTTCTTCGTCTGCTTTAGATTTTGGCTCTATTGCTACAGATATTACAGGTTCTGGAAAAGTCATTGATTCTAATTGAATTAAGTCTGATGAGGCTGACAAAGTGTCTCCTGTCTTAGCATTTTTGAGTCCAACGCCAGCAACAATATCTCCAGCGCAAATAAAATCTATATCTTCTCTTGAATTAGAGTGCATTCTTAAAATTCTTCCAAGTCTCTCTTCTTTACCTGTTGTTGTGTTAGTAACTTTGTCACCTTTATTAAGCGTGCCAGAATAAACTCTAAAGTAAGTCAATTTACCAACATGTGGATCACTAACTACTTTAAACGCCAAGGCTGAGAATGGGTCTTCGTCACTATGCTCTCTTAGGAGTTCATTTTCTTCATCGCCAGGCTTAAATCCTGTAACAGCATCAATATCTAAAGGTGACGGAAGATAATCAACTACAGCATCTAATAAAAGCTGTACACCTTTATTCTTAAATGCACTACCAGCTAATACTGGTACAAATAATCCGTCGAGCGTACCTTTTCTAATAGCTTTTTTAATATCTTCAACTGAAAGTTCCTCATCAGCAAAATATTTTTCTAAAACATCATCATCGGCTTCGGCAACTATATCAAGCAACTCTTGTCTTTTTAACTGAGCTTCTTCCAATTTATCATCTGGAATATCAGAGATGTCCCATTCTGATCCATCATCTTTTGACCATGTATGGGCTTTCATTTCGACAAGATCGATCACACCTATAAAATCTGCTTCAGAACCTATTGGAATATGAAGTACTGCAGGCTTTGCTTCTAGTCTTTCAACAATAGATTGAACATCGAAATCAAAATCAGCACCAGTACGGTCTAATTTATTAACAAAACATATTCTTGGTACATTATATTTATCAGCTTGTCTCCATACTGTTTCAGACTGAGGCTCTACACCAGCAACTCCATCAAAAACTGCAACAGCCCCATCAAGTACTCTTAATGATCTTTCAACCTCTACAGTAAAATCAACGTGTCCTGGAGTATCAATAATATTGATTGTGTGCTTGTTCCAAGAACATGTTGTTGCAGCAGAGGTAATAGTTATACCTCTTTCTTGCTCCTGCTCCATCCAATCCATAACAGCAGCACCATCATGAACTTCTCCAATTTTGTAAGTTTTGCCTGTGTAATATAAAATTCTTTCGGTCAATGTCGTCTTCCCAGCATCAATATGAGCCATGATTCCGATATTTCTTAAATTGTTTAATTCAACTTCTCTACTCATTTTTTACCACCTGTAATGAGCAAATGCTCTATTTGATTCAGCCATTTTGTGTACGTCTTCTCTTTTTTTAACTGAGGCACCAGTTTTGTTACTAGCATCAAGTATCTCTCTACCAAGACGCTCTGACATGGTCTTTTCACCTCTTTTTCTTGATGAATCAACGATCCATCGGATTGCAAGAGTTGTACTCCTTCTATTTGGAACTTCCATCGGTACTTGATAGTTTGTTCCGCCTACTCTTCTTGATTTAGTCTCAATTTGCGGTTTAACATTTTCAAAGGCATCTTTTAAAACATCCATAGCATCGGATCCTGCTTGTTTTTGAACTAGTTCCAAAGCGCCATAAACTATACCGCTGGCTAAATCTTTTTTACCATCTAAAAGAACTTGATTTATTATTTGAGATACTAAAACACTGTTGTAAATTGGATCAGGTTCAGCTTTTCGTTTTAGTGATGGTCCTCTTCTCATAACTTAACCTTTTTTACTACCGTACCTTGACCTAGCTTGTTTTCTATCAGAAACTCCGGATGTGTCTAATGCACCTCTGATAACTTTGTATCTAACGCCAGGAAGGTCTTTAACTCTTCCACCTCTTACTAGTACGATAGAATGTTCCTGTAAGTTGTGTCCTTCTCCTGGTATATATGCAGTTACCTCAGTACCGGTTGAAAGTCTTACTCTACATACTTTTCTTAATGCTGAGTTTGGTTTTTTTGGAGTCACAGTATATACACGAGTACAAACACCTCTTCTTTGAGGCGAACCTTTAAGTCCAGGTGTCTTTTCTTTTGACACTTTGGACTTTCTTCCTTTTCTGACCAACTGTTGTATAGTAGGCATAAATTATCCAATCAATTTTTGTATTATTGGCTTACCGAAAAAGTAGTATATGACGAATTTAAACTTACAACAACCTTTTCTTTATAAGTTTTTACTCGTTTTCTTCCTCTTTTTCCTCACCTAACATAGCTAACCATTGCGCAGGATTTGGCAAAGCATCTTCCTCAGATTCCTCTGTAGTAGATGTCATAAACCCTAATTCTGAAACCTCAGGAGCATCTGGTAAAGATGGTTTATAAGATTGATACGCTTCTGATCCAGTACCAGCTGGGATCAAAGTACCAATAATAACATTCTCTTTTAAGCCGCTCAGAGAATCATTGCTTCTCTTCATTGCTGCTTCAGTTAGTACTCTTGTTGTCTCTTGGAAAGAGGCTGCTGATAACCATGAGTCTGTTGCAAGGCTAGCTTTTGTGATACCCATAAGCTCTGGTCTTCCTTCAGCAGGTACTTTTCCATCTTTGACTAACTCTTGGTTAGTCTTTCTAAACAATGTTGCATCAACAAGTTCGTTTGGTAAGAAATCAGAATTGTTTGACTTAACAATTCTTACCCTTCTTAACATTTGTCGAACAATCATTTCAACATGCTTGTCATGAACTTCAACTCCTTGGTCTCTATAAGTCTTTTGGACTTCATCAACCAAATATTCTTGACAAGTTTTTACACCATTTATTTGTAAAACTTCTTTAGGGTCTTTAGGTCCTGTAGTTAAAGAATCTCCAGCATTGACACTATCTCCTTGATTAACTAAAAGAGTCTGCCTTCGTAAAACTAATAACTCAACCTCTTCTTTTTCATTTGAAATAAAAACATTTTTATTACCTTCAGGAGTTACATCAACAGATTTAACTTTTCCATTTATTGGAGACAGTACAGCTTTACCTTTTGGAGTTCTTGCTTCAAAAAGCTCTACTATTCTTGGCAGCCCAGAGGTGATATCTAATCCAACAACTCCACCAGTGTGAAAAGTTCTCATTGTTAATTGAGTTCGATCCATAGATTCAGGATGTAATGAGTTGAAAGGAGTCAAAACATTAACACTTTCTACGCCAGATTTACCAATTGCATCTAAAACTTCCGCATCTACGAAAGTACCTTTAGATAGTTTTGTGCCATCATCAAGCTCTACAATTTTTTTATCTACTTTTACATCTTCGGAAAGCACTCTACCGTATAGTGTTGAATGCAAATAACGGGTGACTTTACCATCATGCATAACTTTCTTTGTCGTACCTCTCCAGTCAATATTTTCATCTCCTAAATCTTTTACAACAATTCCAGCAGCAACATCAACGAGTCTTCTTGTAAGATATCCAGAGTCTGCAGTTCTGAGAGCAGTATCAGCCAAACCTTTTCTGGCACCATGAGTAGAAATGAAATACTCTAGAACTGACATGCCTTCTCGGAAGTTACTCTTAATAGGTCTTTCAATAATATCACCTTTTGGATTTGCAACAAGACCTCTCATACCAGCTAACTGTCTGACCTGCATCATATTTCCACGAGCTCCTGATTTAACCATCATATCAACAGGGTTGAATTTTTCTGATTCAAGTTCAGCGCTCATAGCATATTGGACTTGATCTGTAGCTTCATTCCAAATTTCAATTATTTTTTGTTTTCTCTCTGTTTCAGTAATAACGTCGCTTTTATAGAGTTTTTCAACTTTTTCAGCTTCATTTTCATATTTTTCTAAAATTTGATTTTTGCTTGGAGGTGTTTTTACATCATTCATTGCAACTGTGAGGCCAGCCTTTGCACCATATTTAAACCCAACTGATTTCATCGAATCAAGGAATATTCTCAATTCCGCTTTGTTGTATCTTTCGATTACTTCAGAAATAATTTTTTTCATTTCTGGTTTTCTAACAGAAGCTTGGACGTAAGGAAAGTCTTCAGGAAGTATTGAATTAAAGTGCATTCTACCTAATGTAGTTTTCATTAACTTTGTACCATCTACTGGTTCCTCAGTAATTAACTCTGAAAATCTTCCTTTTAACTCACTATGCATTTCAGAACTGCCTGCAAGGTCACCAACTCGAACATTAATAGGTGTTTGAAGTCCAATATGACCACTTGCATAAGCTATTTGAGCCTCATTAAAATCAACAAAGTTTAAACTTGCTGATTCTAAGTCATCATGGCACTCAGTTATGTAATAAAGACCGATAACCATATCTTGACTCGGAGAAACAATCGGGTTTCCAGATGCTGGTGATAGCACATTATTAGTTGATAGCATTAAAACTCTTGCTTCAGCTTGGGCTTCAGCAGAAAGTGGAACGTGAACTGCCATTTGGTCACCATCAAAGTCAGCATTAAATGCCTCGCAAACTAATGGATGAACTTGAATTGCTTTGCCTTCAACTAATATTGGTTCAAATGCTTGGATACCTAATCTGTGCAAAGTTGGAGCTCTATTAAGTAAGACTGGATGTTCTTCAATTACTTCAGCCAAAACATCCCAAACTTGTGCTCGTGATCTTTCCACCATACGTTTTGCAGATTTGATATTTTGGGCTAAACCAAGTTCAACCAGTCTTTTCATTACAAATGGTTTAAAAAGTTCTAAAGCCATCATTTTAGGTAAGCCACATTGTTGTAGTTCGAGATGAGGACCAACAACAATTACAGATCTAGCTGAGTAATCAACTCTTTTTCCTAAAAGATTTTGACGGAACCTACCTTGCTTTCCTTTCAACATATCAGAAAGTGACTTGAGACCTCTACCTCCAGCACCTGCAACTGCTCTTCCTCTTCTTCCGTTATCGAAAAGAGCATCAACAGATTCTTGTAACATTCTTTTCTCATTACTGATAATTATTTCTGGAGCACCGAGTTCAATTAATTTTTTAAGTCTGTTGTTTCTATTAATTAGTCTTCTATATAAATCATTTAAATCTGATGTTGCAAATCGCCCACCGTCAAGTTGAACCATTGGTCGTAGTTCTGGAGGGATAACGGGTATAACCTCAAGGATCATTGCTTCTGGAGGATTCTTTCCATCAGCAAATGGCTTAATTACTTTCATTCTTTGAATTGCGCGCTGTCTTCTTTGTGCAGACTTTGACTCTAAATCACTCTCAAGTTTTTCCATTTCTGCTTTCAAATCTACTAATTGTACAAGTTCTCTTACTGCTTCAGCTCCCATACCACCAGTAAAGTATTCGTCATACTTATCTATCATTTCTCGCCATAAAGTATCATTTTCAATTAATGTCTTTGGCTTAAGAGTCTTTAAAGTTGAAAATGCCTCTTCAATAACTTTAATTTCAGCATCTGACTTAGCTTTTTTTTGCTTTATTTCTTTCTCAACTTCTTTTTTTCTAATTTGGATCTCAGGTTCTGGAATTTTGGCATTTTCCATAGCTTTAATTTCTGTATCCATTTGTTTAATTCTCTTTTGTTCCCATTCTTCAAAATCTTCATTAACAATCTCTACTTCTGCAACAACAGCTTCTTCAAGTTCTGCTAAGTCTTTTGTTCGCTTCTTGGCATCAATGGAAACTACTAAATAGGCTGCAAAATAAATTACTTTTTCCAATTCTTTTGGAGACATGTCAAGAAAATAACCTAAGCGACTTGGTACACCTTTAAAATACCAAATATGAGTTACTGGAGCAGCTAGTTCTATATGCCCCATTCTTTCTCGCCTTACTTCTCTTCTTGTTACCTCAACTCCGCATCTCTCACAAACAATGCCCCTATATCTGATTCTCTTATATCTTCCACATGAACATTCCCAATCTTTTGTTGGTCCAAATATTCTTTCATCAAAAAGTCCGTCTTTTTCAGGCTTCAAAGTTCTATAGTTGATTGTTTCAGGCTTCTTTACTTCTCCAAATGACCAACTTCTCATTTGATCAGATGTTGCAAGACTAATACTTAACTCATCAAATATTTTTTCCATTGTTTATACCTCAGCCTCGTCTTGTTCTGGTCTTGTCATATCAATTCCTAATGTTTCAGCTGTTTTTACATATTCATCGCTAATATCCTTCATTGAAATTTCTTCTCCAGCAGAAAGGATTTCTACATTTAAGCAAAGGCTTTGCATCTCTTTAAGGAGGACTTTAAATGATTCAGGAATTCCGGGTTCTGGTATATTATCACCTTTAACAATTGATTCATAAACTTTTACTCTTCCTACGGTATCGTCAGATTTAATTGTTAGCAGTTCCTGTAAGGCATAGCTTGCACCGTAAGCTTCTAGAGCCCATACTTCCATTTCGCCAAATCTTTGACCTCCAAATTGAGCTTTACCTCCAAGTGGCTGTTGAGTAATCATTGAATAAGGTCCGGTTGATCTTGCGTGAATTTTTTCATCAACTAAATGAATAAGTTTTAATATATATGTGTACCCAACAGTTATCTTTGAATCAAAAGCTTCTCCTGTTCGGCCATCAAACAAGGTTGCTTTTCCATCTTCATCAACAAGCAAGTTTCCATCTCTATTTGGGTTAACATTTCTTAAAATTTCATGAATTTCATCTTCATCAGCTCCATCAAAAACAGGGGTTGATATTAATGTTCCAGGTTTTGCACCTTTAGCAGCTTTTGTTTCACCTTTATATTCATTCCAACCTTGGTCTGCAGCCCAACCTAAATGGGTTTCTAATATTTGACCAAGATTCATTCGACTTGGAACACCTAAAGGTGAAAGCATAATATCAAGTGATCTGCCATCTTCCATGTAAGGCATGTCTTCAACAGGTAGGATTTTTGAAATCACTCCCTTGTTGCCATGTCTTCCGGATAACTTATCTCCAACTTGGATTTTTCTTTGTATTGCTACATAAACTCTTACTTTTTGATTAACACCTGGTGGCAAATCAGCACCATCGTCTCTCTTTAAGATTTGTACATCAATTACTTTTCCTCTTTCACCATGAGGAACTCGTAAAGAAGTATCTCTAACTTCTCTAGCTTTTTCGCCAAATATTGCTCTTAAAAGTCTCTCTTCTGGAGTTAGTTCTGTCTCACCTTTTGGAGTTACTTTTCCAACCAAATAATCTCCAGGGGATACTTCAGCACCAATTCTTACAATGCCCATTTCATCAAGGTCCATTAAAACCTCTTCAGCAACATTAGGAATATCTCTAGTTATTTCTTCTTCACCTAATTTTGTATCCCTAGCTTCAATTTCGTGTTCAGCTATGTGGACAGAGGTAAGAACATCTTCTTTAACAAGTCTTTCAGAAATAACAATAGAATCTTCGAAGTTGTATCCATCCCATGGCATATATCCAACTAGTAAGTTTTTCCCTAGTGCCAATTCTCCTCCCTGGGTACTTGGCCCATCAGCTAAAACATCACCTGGCTTTACTCTGGTTCCAACTTTAACTAGTGGTTTTTGATTCCAACTAGTTGCTTGGTTTGAACGCTTAAATTTGAGTACTTGATATCTAAATTTTTTATTTGTTCCATTTTCTTTGACTGTTATTTCGTCACCTGTAACTTCCTCAACGACTCCTGCAATATTTGAAATTAGAGCTTCGCCAGAATCTCTAGCTACATTTTCTTCCATGCCAGTTCCAACATAAGGCGCTTCTGTTTTTACAAGAGGCACTGCTTGTCGTTGCATGTTTGAACCCATTAAGGCTCTATTTGCATCATCGTGTTCAAGGAAAGGTATTAATGCAGTAGTTACGGAACAAATTTGTTTTGGACTAACGTCCATGTAATCTATATCTTTATCTGAGACGAAAGCGACTGATCCTCCATCTTGTCTTGCAAGCACTCTCTTGTTTTGAAAGGTTCCATCTTCATTTAAAGGTGCATTAGCTTGAGCTATTGTATATATGTCTTCTTGTGCAGCAGTGAGATATACTGCTCTACTTGTTTTTACTACTCCATTTTCAACTTTCCAATAGGGAGTTTCAATAAAACCAAATTTGTTAACTCTTCCATAAGTTGCCAATGTACCAATAAGTCCAATATTTGGACCTTCTGGAGTCTCAATTGGACACATTCTTCCGTAATGAGATGGATGAACGTCTCTGACTTCAAAACCTGCTCTTTCTCTAGAAAGTCCTCCAGGTCCAAGGGCTGAAAGTCTTCTTCTATGAGTAAGACCAGCAATTGGGTTTGGTTGATCCATAAATTGACTTAATTGACTTGTTCCAAAAAATTCTTTTAACGAAGCTTGAATAGGTCTTATATTTATTAATGATTGTGGAGTAATTGCTTCTGGTTCCTGGGTAGTCATTCTTTCTCTAACAACTCTCTCTAATCTACTAAGGCCGACACGTACCTGATTTTGAACTAATTCTCCAACTGTTCTGATTCTTCTATTTCCAAAATGATCAATATCATCTAGTTTGACCGGAATTTCTTTTCCTAAATTGTTTACAAAACTTTCTTCACCTGCATGCAGAGCAATTACATATTTAATTGAGTCAATCATATCTTCTATTCTTAACATGCCATCAACTTCGGTAGAGTAAGTTTCAGCATCTTTCTCACCGTATTGACGACCAAGTTTTTGCTCAACCTTGTATCTTCCAACCTTTGTTAGGTCATATCTCTTAGGAGTGTAGAACATCTGCTTTACCAAATTTCTAGCTGATTCAACTGAAGCAGGTTCTCCGGGACGAAGTTTTCTATATAAATCAATGAGCGCTGCTTCTCTAGTAGTATCAGGATCTCTTTCTATAGTGTTATGAACTGATGGATAGTCTCCGAGAAGCTCGATAGCATCTTCTTTATTTTCAATTACATCTAAAGCCATTAAAAAACCAGTAATGTGCTGTCTTCTTTTTCTATCTACTCTTACACCTAAAGTGTCTCTTTTGTCTGTATCAAATTCAAGCCATGCACCTCTTCCAGGAATCATTTTTCCAATAAAAACTTCTTTGTCTGAAGTCTTATCAATTTCCTGAGAAAAATATACACCTGGAGACCTAACTAGCTGACTTACAATTACTCTTTCTGTGCCATTTATTACAAATGTACCCGTATCAGACATAATTGGGAAATCGCCTAAAAATACTGTCTGTTGTTTAATTTGGCCTGTTTCTCTATCAAGAAATTGGGCAGTTACATATAAGGGTTGTGAATAAGTAGAGTCTGTTATTCTGCAGTCTTCAAGAGTTTTAAGTGGTTCTTCAAAATAATGGTTAAGAAATTCTAATGAAAAGCGACCAGAGAAATCTTCAATAGGTGAAATTTCTTCAAGTATTTCTTTTAGACCTTCTTCAATAAACCACTTGAAGGAATCTTTTTGTATAATTAATAAATCTGGAATATCTAGAACTTTTGGAATTTTTGCAAATGAAAGTCTAGAATTCTGAACAGCGGACAACAAGCCTCCTAAAAAAATTAATAACAACTACCCGAAAGGTAGAGTATATTAGTACTTATTATTTAAGCAAACAAATAATAATAAAATTATTTCAATTCTACAGTTGCGCCAGCACCTTCTAAGGCTTCTTTAGCTTTTTCAGCATCTTCTTTAGAAGCACCAGAAAGTATATCTGAAGGAGCGTTATCAACAAGTTCTTTGGCTTCTTTTAGTCCTAAACTAGTTAAGCCTCTAACTTCTTTGATAACTTGTATCTTTTGTGATCCTGCATCTGCAAGAACAACATCAAAAGAATCTTTTTCTTCTCCGGCTCCTGCGTCATCTCCTCCTCCTGCTGGTGCAGCAGCAACAGCGACAGGGGCTGCAGCAGTAACATCAAACTTTTCTTCAAAAGCGTCTAAGAATTCTTTTAATTCTAATACTGTCATCTCCTCAAATACGCCAAGCAACTCATCAGTTGTCATTTTAGCCATTTGTTATTCCTCCTCATTTTTAACTTCTTCAGAAATTGCAACATCCTCATCAGAAGAGGCAACTTCAGAAACTTCGTCTGTCGATGCTTTTTTATCGACCAATGCACTCAAAGCATAAGATGCTTTATTGATAATAGCTTTTGTGCCCGCAGCTACTTTTACTAGAGGTGCATTGAATCCTCCAGCAATTTTGGCAAGAAGTACATCTCTAGGTTCAATATTCGCAAGCACATTAATTTGTTCAACAGTTAAAGGTTCTGAATTCATTAATCCACCTTTAACTACAAAGGCATCGTTTTCTTTTGAAAAATCTTTTAATACTTTTGCAGCTTCTACAGGATCAGAATCAATAATTGTGACACCAGTAGGTCCTGCAAAATAATCTGATAGTGAATCTAATCCAATATTTTCAGCTGCTCTTTTAGCAAGAGACATCTTCACTACATTAAAAGATGCACCAGCATTTTTTAAAGATCTTCTTAACTTAGTTTGTTGAGAAACAGTAAGACCTCTATATTCTGCCAATACCAAGGCGTTTGCAGACTTAAATAGATCTTCTAAGTCTTTAACAGCTTTAACTTTATCTTCTCTTACCATATAAAAAATCCTTGCATACCAAGGACCATAATCACTTTACCTGCGTTAGATTTACAATTAATGACTAACGGTCTTTGGTTTTAATTATCTCTTAACAATATAAACGTCTTTTAATTTTAAATACAAATAAATTACAGATTTATATCAATTGGTATTGATGGTCCCATAGTTGATGAAATGTAAACACTTTTTATAAATTCACCTTTTGAAGAAGCTGGTTTAGATTTTAGGACTTCTGCAATAACTTCATCAAAGTTTTGTAAAAGGCTATCTGCATCAAATGAAACTTTGCCAATGGACATTTGTAAATTTCCAAATTTATCATTTTTAATTTCTATCTTTCCTTTTTTAAAGTCTTCAACAGCTTTTGCAACATTAGGGGTTACTGTACCGGTTTTTGGATTAGGCATGAGACCCTTAGGTCCAAGAATTTTACCTAATTGACCAACTTCAGCCATCATTTCGGGTGTAGAAATTACAATATCAACATCTAACTTCTCTTCCTGCAAAAACAGCGATTTTTACCTCTTTACCAGTACCATTTGGCAAAGAAACTGTACTTCTAATATTTTGTTCTGCATCTTTTGGATCAATACCTAAAGAAAAAGAAGCATCAATAGATTCATCAAATTTTGCTGATGCTACCTCTTTGCAGATTTTAATGGCTTCTGATTTCGATTGTTTGGTCTCAGATATTTTCTCTTTGGCTTGTACGTATTTTTTTCCGTGTTTTTTCATTTATACTCCTTTGGTTCGAGCGATTTTAATCTCCCAAATATAACTAGTCTTTAATTTTCTACAGTCACTCCCATTGATCTGGCAGTTCCTGCAATAATATTGATAGCTGCGTCAATATCATTTGCATTCAAATCTTCCATTTTCGCTTCAGCAATATTTTTTAGTTGATCTCTTGTGATTGAGGCGACTTTTTCTTTATGCGGTTCTGGAGATCCTGATTCTAGACCTATTGCCTTTTTAATTAAATATGAAGCTGGAGCAGTTTTTGTAACAAAAGTGAATGAATTGTCTTCATATATTGTTATTTCTACTGGTACAGTTTCTCCCTGTCTGCTTGCAGTATCATTATTAAATGCTTGAACAAAATCCATGATGTTTACACCGTATTGACCCAACGCTGAACCAACTGGTGGTGCTGGTGTAGCTCCTCCGCCAGGTATTTGTAATTTGAGTAATGCTTTAATTGGTTTTGACATTTGTATCCTTAATTTTTCACTATATCTGTAAAGCCAAGCTCTACAGGAGTTTCTCGTCCAAATATATTAACTAAAACTGTAACTTTTGATTGGTCTAAATTAATTTCCTCAATAATTCCATTGAAGTCTGCAAAAGGACCTGTTGTAACTCTTACTGTCTCTCCAATTTCAAAATCTGGTTTGAATTTTGGAGACTCTTTTTTGACTTCTACCTCTTCGTTAGATCCTAAAATGCGTTCAATCTCTCTTCTAGATAAAGGGATAGGTCTTTTTCCAGAACCAACAAATCCAATGATTGAAGGTGTATTCCTAATTTCGTACCAAGTAGTATCATCGAGATCCATTCTTACAAGTACATATCCAGGAAAAGTCTTTTTTTCTAAATTAACTTTTTTACCGTTTCTAATTTCTACGACTTCATCAGTTGGAATTACTACATCATAGACTTTGTCTTCTAAATGAAGATTCTTTATTCTAGTTAAAATATTTGTTTTGACTTTTTTTTCATGTCCAGATTGTGCGTTTAATACAAACCACTCGCCTGGCAGGTCATAAGGATGTGAAGGAGAATCCTCTATTTCATCACTTAATTCATCTGTTTCTTCTGTTGTAACTGTATCTTCTACCATTATTCACCAAAGGTTAATAGGTTAATCAAAGAATTTTTAAAACTAAAGTCCATTCCAAAAATAAATATTGTAAAAAATGCAATTGTAATAATTGTTACAAGTGTGAATGAAGTTAGAGTTGAATATGTAGGCCAGTTAACTCTTTTTAATTCGGTCCTAACCTCTCCAAGATAATTTGTAATTCTCTTAAATCTAGAAACTTTTTCTCCGGATTGATATTTGCCAATATTTCTGTCAGCTTTTTTTGCCAAACGCTCCTCGCGTTCGGACATTCTCCTCATTTCTCTGTTCATTTCATTCATAATTGCCTCTGCAGGGGCGGTGAGACTCGAACTCACAACCTACGGTTTTGGAGACCGTCGCTCTGCCAATTAGAGCTACACCCCTAAGTTACTGCTCCTTCTCTAATTTATTAGACGAGCGTTGTCTTCCAAATATTAAAAATACAATTGATAATATTCCAAGCAATGTCAATAATATTATTTTTGTGCTCTTACTTGTAGTTGTTTTTACTTTTTTATCAAGTGAAGACATTACTTTTGAAGCAAAATCTGTTGGGACCTCTACATCTTTTTGCAATTCATTATCTAACTCTTCTTTGAAGGATTTATATCTTTTTCCAGATACCTGACATTTGATACATGAAGATGCGTGTAGGTTATCATCGAAACCAAAATATTCATTACTTAAATATGCTGTAAGCATCTTGTTTCTTGTTCTTTTACACAGAATATTTTTTTTCAAATCATTAAAAAAATCTCTCATCGTTCAACTTCCTCTAGAATCTGTCTTAACTTTTGATGGGCTCTATGAAGTCTTACCTTTGCAGCTGTAACACTTATGTCTAAGTAATCTGCAATCTCTTTATGAGATCTTCCTTCTATATTTTTTAGTTCAACGATAATTCTCTGCTCAATTGGAATTTTATCTAATGCATTAATTAATACAGAAGATAGGTCGGAGTTAATAGCAACTAACTCAGGATCTTTTTTTTCATCAATCACGATTGGTTCATAAGTGTCGTCAATATTTAAAGTATTGTGCTTCTTGGCTTTTTTTCTCAAAGTCCATGCAGTATTAACTGTAATTCTATAAATCCAAGTGCTAAAAGTTGAATCACCTCTAAATTTTTCAATAGCCTTCCAAGCCCTAATAAAAGCCTCTTGTGCTACATCGTTTGCCATTTCTCTATTTCCTGTAAGTTTATAAGCAAGAGAAAAAACTAAATCTTGATGCCTAATAACAAGCTGTTCAAATGCAGCTTTGTCTCCAAGTTGTGATTTTCTGACTAACTCCGAATTAGAAATTTCATCACTATGGTTACTCACCTCTGATGTATTACTCATTATCTATATCAAGAATAATTACGAAATCTTAATAAATCTATCTTTTTTCTCGATGCAGTGTATGTTTTCTCAACCTTGGGCTATATTTCATCATCTCCAATCTATCTGGAGTGTTTGTTTTATTTTTTGTGGTCACATAATTGTGATCGCCAGTTTCAGTAC
>LULV01000485.1_pt1 | contig 14665 bp, 17 predicted proteins | sample 728081 | NCBI WGS metagenome assembly LULV01 (sample SAMN03860280, study PRJNA289734) | marine metagenome | biome: seawater column; feature: ocean; material: water; isolation source: Red Sea water column Station 108 - depth 25m | place: Saudi Arabia: Red Sea | collected 2011-10-15 | depth 25 m | reverse complement strand
CTTATTGGCAGAATAAAAAAACCCCCGCCGAAGCGGGGGTCTTAGGGATTCCATCTCTGTCAAATGGAATCAGTCCTCGGCAGCGAGCCGTTGGAAGTAGTCAAGTGCAGACTCTTCCGAATCAGGCTGGACTTCCTCACGATCCACCTGACCACCACCAGAAACCGTATCCTCAGTTTGGGAAACTGGTGCTTCATTGACAGCAACGCTTTCGGCTGTCGTAGTCGGCTGCGAGCCACCAAGAACACTCTCAAGACGAGTCTTCAACTCATCATAAGATTTGTAGTTTGCCGGATCGACAAACTCGCTGAGAGCATACTGTTGCTCCCAGACTGCCTTCAACTTCTCTTCATCACCATCAAAGAGAGCAGAGGGGGAATCAAACTCCGACTTATCGTAGTTGGGATAACCAGCGACCTTGCGTTGACGCAAGCGGAAGTTTGCTCCTTGCCAGAAGTCGAATGGAACGATTGGTTCTTCATCGGCAAACTCTGGCTTCATTGCATCCATAATCTTCTGATGAATCTTCATCCCATAACGATAAAGGAAAACCTTACCGTTGTTTTCGGGATTGCCAGAATCATTGATGACGAGGATGTTGGACACAAAGTTCTTCTTTCTCTTATACTTCTGAGAAACAAGATCCTTGTTGGATTGCAAACCACTGTTCCAAAGTTTGCTGTTCATCTCCGAAACCGGATCTTTCTCACCAAAAGTGGTGCGAGAGTTTTCAATGAACCAGCCACCCGGACCTTGGAATGCGTGATTAAAATACAGAACCCAAGCATCCTCTTCACCCGATGCTTCGGGCAAGAAACGAATCACTGCACTTGCGGTTCCTGCGTCATCAACAGTTGATCGCCAAAAGCGATCATCTTTGTATGACTTCTTTTCTCCATCATCCATTGACGTAAGTTTTTGGATGAGAGCATCTTTGTTTTCACTACGACGTTTAAGTTCTTCAAATGACATAACTGTTTTCTCCTGTTTTAGTTGTTGTTGTCTGTTGTCGGACAGTTGTAGTAATTGTAGTCGGGTCTAACCCTGTGTCAAGACCCATCTGAAAATAATTTTGGGGTGCGTGGAAGTAGATTTATATTTTCGGCTTCCACACGAATCTTTTCAATAATTGGCTTTGATAGATATTTTGCAGCGAGTTCTGGCTCAATGCTCATTTCATCACAAAGTAGGTTAATTGTTTCCATATATCCATTACCAGTCTTTAGAACCTTTTCTTCCACTTTTCGGGAGAAAGTCTTTTCTAAATCTTCAAACATATTCACCTCGCATACATATTATGTAGTACGGAGTATACACCTATGTCACAGTTTCAGCAAGACAATGTTCGATTAAATCCCGGTCTTTCCGGAGCAAACGTAGCGACCGATTATGTGTCCTCAAAAGATTCACACTACCAAATTGTAAAACTTGACTTTGGTGATGAGAACTCTTTTTCACAAGTTTCAAATCAAAACCCGCTTCCTGTTAATATTCAAGGAATTAATAATACCTTTGAGACTCTTCCCGTTGCCGGAAACACCGAGGGTGGTGCTATCTTGGTCACAGGAACCTTTGGATTTACAGGTACAATCACAGGGGATCAATTTAGAGTTACCATTGATGGGTTCACGACTGGTTTGACATTTGGTGTTCAAAATGTGACAGGAACGACTTTGGACATCAGTGGTTCACAAGTGACCATCTCTGATGTTATTCTGCCATCCTCTCTGACGATGGGTTCACAAGTTATTGGAACAGCGGTCCCAAGTATCGTGACCCTTCCCGGTTTCTCTTGCGAAACTGGTATCAAGATTAAAAACTTTGCTGGTCTGACAAACAGTGGTGCAATTATTACTGTATCAAATAGTAATTACTCATCTGGTGGAGAAACGGCAAATGCGTACTTACTGCTTCCCGGCGAGGAAGTGTTTATTGAACTAGACGATATTGATCGTCTTCGATTCTCTGCACTTGTTGACCCCTTCAACCCGTCAAGAGAATTTGGAACATTTACCTATCAGGCTTCATAATGAGACAAAAGATTCGCAAGGCTGTCGCAGCACTTTCAAGAGGACAACTTTTACGAGTAGACCAAACCGTTGCATTTGATGTTAACGAACCACCCTATTTGCCAGATGCTCTTGGAGCCTGTTGCACGACAGGCGGCGCACAAGATGGAACGTTCTGTCAGTGTAGTGATAATGTTTTGGGTCGTGATTGCTGTCTTCAAGGTGGAATTCATTTTCCCGAAGCGGTGTGTGCTGATCTAACTTGTTGCGAACCCGGACCAGACTGTTTTGGTGCTTTCTGTAATAATGCACCCGGAACACCTGCACAATGTGTAGAGGGTACAAGATCAAGTCCACCGGAAGGTGACTTTATATTTCAGGGTTGTGGATCAAACTGCACAACGACATCTTGTCCAGAGCCAGAAACCATCAATCGTTGCTGCAAAAAGTGTGGTGATGGCTATGTTGATCCAAATGCCCTAAATGGAGAGTGTGAGGCATTCCAAGGAATGTCAGAAGTCTATTGCAATAATGAAAATGGTGTTTTCACAGAGAACGCCACCTGTGAAGATAGTGATGTCTGTGAGGATGCTTGTGTTGAAATTGTTTTGGGTTCTTGTTGTCATATTGATCCTGATGATGGAGAGTTGGTATGCGGCGATCAATTCACTGAAGGAGACTGTGATAAGTTAGATGGTGTGTTCAAACCGGGTGTAGAATGTGATTCACAACCTTGTGCTGAGGTACTCATTCTCTGCTGCGATGCACCATCAACCGTAGAGATGAGAACTATTTTCGATACGCTTTTCTGTATAATCACAAGTGATTGCACGAAAAAACTTGCGGAATTAGATGATTTACCAATTAGTTGTTGCTCCGAAGCATTTGATCCAAATGGTTTACCAAACAATGACTGCTCCTGTCTTTCACTGGGTTGTACGACTGCGAAACTACTTCAGTTGAGCGACCCAGATTGTAATGAACACGATTGTGGAGGCACTCAAGAGTTTGATTGTTGCCCCCCCGAAACGCAAGCGACTGTTTTTTGTGGAGAGGAACCACCGGGATTATGAGTAGCGTTAAATTTTTCAATCACTCAAGCACAGAAAACCTTTTTAATACTGGTTATGATATTAACTCAAACAAGTTATTAACTTTTAATTCAATCGGTATAAGGAATACAAGATTTCTTTTTAATAACACTTTTACATCTCGTGTCACTCCTGTGGTGTCCAAAAGATTTGACCCAAAAACTGTAAGGGGGGAAATCAACTACGGAAGTATTAAAGAAGGTTTGCCTTTAAACTTAGACATCAACTCATCTGACCTGACACAAGAAGAAAAAACAAATTCTGCACACATTTTAAAAATTATTTCAAACGCCTCTTATGGCGTTTTTGAAGCATTCAGAACCAATAACCAACAACAGTTTTTTCTTCAAGAAATTATGGACACCTACTTTAAAATTTCTGCCGACAATGAATCGAATATGAATCCTGACAGAAGTAAACTCTCTAAGTTTTTGCGTGGTGCGACCGGCAAGGAAGTGATGAGTCCCTTTACTGTGTCGAATGAATTACAACAGGCATACTTCTACTTTCCCCTGAACACAGGTGATGCTCAATTAATCGCAGGTGATCGAGTAAACTCTGCAACAATTAATCTTAAAATTCTTGCACATTATGGTGATAGAGCAAACAACTTTGAAGTTTTTCAAGGTGTGTCCCCACTGTTTGGTAAACTTGAAATTCAACCAAGAGTCTTTGAGGTAGTCCGAGTAAAGAAACCATTTGGCTATCCTCTGATTCAACGCGGTGTCAATACACCCGAGGGTCGGTATGGGAACGGAGCAAATGAGTTCTGGGAGTCTTACTACGGCACAGGATCAAAAGACGTTGATATGAGCGTGCGGTCAGAGTTTACGGTGAGCAAACCTCTCAAACCCGGAGACATTTTGAAAATTGACATTTCTGATCTTGTGCAAGACGCGATTGACAATCGTGACTCAATCATTCGTTTTGTGATTCGACCTAAGATGGCTCTTTATCAAAAGAATGGCTGTGCAACAACCACCAGAGGCAACACATCAGTGGCAAATGGTGGCTTTGGTGTGGGTAATCATTACTTTGATTTTGAGAGAGGTGGCGACAACGTGTTGAAGCAACCATCGCTGTCATTGAACATTACTCCATCACCCACATCAACTGGTCTAAGAAGAGCAAGACTCGCAAGGCAATACACAGTTCAATTATCGTCGTGAGTCATAAATTTCAATTGCACGCTTGAGTTCACGCACATAGTCAACAGGCTGCTTAACAAATACTTGATTCGCCCCGTCTTCGGACGAGATGAGAATCACGATCTGGTCAATCTCTTCACCCATCATTTCATTCCACATAATCGAGTAGGCTGTGGCTTGGCAGAAATAGTTTGTGATGTTGGATGGTGATTTACGACGAGTAGAACCCTTGAAGTCAATGATGCTCAACTTGCCATCAAACTCGGCAACACAATCCACACGACCAGCCAGTTTCAGAGTGTGACTCCAGAGTGGGACTTCCTGCGCCCGAACGTTGTCAATACGATGCAGGCTTCGCTTCATATTGGCAAACAACATTGCCTCGTTGGGAGCAAGTTCGCCGACCTCCTTATTGTTAAGATAATTCTCACAGGCAAGGTGCAAGACGTTGCCACGATCAGTCGTTCGCTTGGCTTCTTCTGGATTCTCTCTTCGCCATTTTGCAAAGAAATGTGCTTTCTCAAATCCAACTACAGTGGTGACGGACGGGTATCGCTTTTCGCCGGGAGCCAGATAAAAGCGACCTTCTTCATCTTCGACCGTTTTCATTTCTTGAATATTTTTGGGTGGCGGGATATGTGTGAATTCTTTCATTACATTTAAATTATAATCACAATGAGAATCGTGTCAATCAAAAAGTTGGTATTGTATTTCTAAATCTATTTCCAGCCGGAAGGACATTAATACCGCCTCTATCACGAGAAGCCAAACCTGTCAGACCAGTGCCAATATTCCATTTTCTTGCCATCAAGGCTTCGATAATTTGTCTATTTTTTACCGTGACCGTTCCAGCATTACAAATGAATTCACAAATTTGTCCGTTGAATGGAAATCGATTATTTCTGATAGTCGCACCAATTACGACAGGACCAGTATGAGTAATATCAGTGGAATCACTCACCGATGCGACGGAGGTTCCATTATTGAAAATTTGTAGAGTGCCGTTAAGTCGATGATATTCTACAAGGGTTGTTTGACCCACGACCAACTGACCTCCGGCAGTCTGGGCAAGAGAAGATCCGCCGACACCTATGGAAAATCTATTGCTTCCATAATTGCAGTTAAATTGACTTCCAAGACTAGAACCACTATTAATTCCCTTACTAAAAAGAACCATAGAATCTGATGTCGAGTCCGTCGCAATCACAAAGGCAATGTAAAAATCGCCAGTGCCAATTCCGTCCATCAGTAACTCATCAGAATCACTGGCGTTATCTGCATTTACACTTTTACCGCTCGTATCGCCATCAAATTCTAAGGCAGTAAGACCATTGACTGTCGCAAGGCTGGGTCGTTCATCAGCATCGGTTTGTGTCAAACTTGGACCGCCGGGAACATTATTTTTCCACTCTGACATTGAGTTGCCCACGCGGATGACACCCGCATCAGCGGTGTACCAGCCGTCAAAATCACGAATGCTCATACCCGGAATAGTACGACGAGTGATTAATCGTGAACCAAGTGCCATCGCTTGATTCATTTGCTTTTTTGCTGCTGAAGGTTTCATATTAAGATGCGACGAAAGATAATGTTGAACCTGCGGCAGAGGCACATACAAAAACTTTTGACAAATCATCAATATCAATGAAAACTTCACCTTCTAACGGATATCCATTTCCGGTGGTCACACCTGCATCGCTTCCGATAAACATTTCAGCACCGCCAGTAAGTTCGGCTCTAAGTCGAACACCAGATTGCAATGGAAGTGTGTCCGAGAAGGTTGCACCAGCCAAACCGGGATTGACTACTCCAACACTGAACGATGGTTGTGATGTGACAACACCAAATTTTGCTCTTGTGTATGAGCCACCGTGAAATTCGTCATTAGCCATTTTCTTCTCCCTTTCTTAAGTTATTGAGAGTTTTGTAAACTTTTGCTTCTTTGATTGCACGAAGTTGTGACGCGGTGACATTTTGCATATCAACGTCCTCCATCGCTCGGATCTGATCAAGATTTACCCGACGCAGGTAATCCCGCTGTTGCTTTGGAGTGAGTTGTCGGCTCGACTTGTCACCACGCAATGCAGCGATTCTTTTTTGTCGCTTCTTGTAAAGATCAAAGTTGTCTTTTTCCTGTCGCTTTTGCCTTTGGGCAGCAGTTTCCCTTGGACCGGACATCGCTTGTCGAAGACCTTCACCTACGGTTTGCCTTGAATCATTCTTTGGTTTTTTGATTGCGTTTTTAGGCTTGTCGGGCATATTAATATCTGCTTCATCAACTTCCTCTTCTTCGTTCTTTTTCTTTTTGCCCTTGGCTTTGTAGCCGCTGGCGAAAGCAGCACGACGTTGAGCGTCACTTGCGAAACCTTCTTCAATTGAGTGATCAAACTTAAGTCCATAAGTCTTGAGCATCTTAGCCACCATTTGTCTTTGACTCTTTGCCTTGTGGGCTTTGGTGTCAAAGATAAGAGTGATGATGCCCTTTGGTTCGTTGACGCACCTTCGTAGCCATCAATCTTGCCATTTGCACTCGCGTGACCCAAAGCACGGGTGATTCTCTCAAAGTGGTTTCGGTCGCCCTTTGCCATCACTCTTGTTTCACCTGTCGCTTCGTCAAGTTGCACATCCTCAAACATCTTCGCATCCTTCTCGGCTGCGGCTTTGCTTCTGTGGGGTGGACCCTGTGGGATGTGTTTTTTCAACTTGCGGCTGAAAACCATCACCTGATAGCCTTGTCTTGTTTTTACAACTTTTGGTGCTTCCAACTTAGCGTCCTGCATTGCAGCCTCAATGTCAAGATAGTCAAAATCATCACGGCTTTCTTTGAGTGGATACTCCATCAAGTCAACTTCAAATTGACTCATAAAGCGTCGGAACTGACCTTCACTCTTGAAGGTGATTTCATAGACACGACCTTTACCACTAGGTTTTTCTGTAGCACGCTCATACAAGCCAGTTTCCTTGGCAACTCTCATATCACGCCTAGCATCGCTGGCGTTTTTGAACATAACCCGTGCCTTGGTAAATTTTTCTTCATTCACTTGATTGAGTGGATAATAGAAATCATTGTGATTATTTTGTGGTGGCTTGAAATACATCATTCGCTCCCTTCTGCGAGATAGTCATCAAGATTGTCAATTACTCTTTCTACACCCTCTTTGAAGGTGTTACGAATGGTTCCATTCTTGTCTTCAATAGCAATAGTCACACCAGAGCCGACTTCCTTTCGCATTTCGCCGATGATGGCAGGAAGCATATTTCGCATCTTGGTGCTTTCTTGCTTGATCACTTTGTCTCTCTTCATTGCGACAACGGTAAAGGGACCATCAGAATCGCTCAGACCTCTCACGATGTTTCTTGCGGTTGCTTTTGCTTCGTCAATCTCAAAATCTTCTTTTTTTGAGCCAAGACCACTCTGACGGTTCACACCTAAACCTCTTGAGTCTAGTTTTTTCTCTTCATCAATCTCAACGTGATCCATCATCATTCTTTCGACATCAAACTTGCCGGGGTAGTCTTTCACAATCTGATCAACGACCTTCTTGACATTACCTCTGTGTCTCTTGAGCAGATTTTGAACAAGGGTATCATCCTGTTCACCAACCTTGTAGCCTTTCGCACGCAGCATCTTGAAGACCTTTTCATTATCGCTGCCTTTGTATCTCTTCATCATCTTGCGATAGGCGGGCGTGCCTTCTTCAAGTTCCTCAGTGCCTTCATCCAGTTTATTATCATATGTTTTCATAAACTGGTTCATCACATTGTTATTTTTAAAAGTCAATCTATAAACTTTATTTCTAATTTTCTGACCACTGATAAGCATACCTCTACTTTTTGTCTCGGAGCCTACAACAGCCGCACCATCGGCATCAGTCTTGAATTCCATCTCAACCGTCACATCTTCTTGCACAGGCTGTCTGTTGAGCGGGTGATAGAATGGGCTAGTCATATTGTTCTGTGGTGGTTTAAAATACATTAGTCTTCCTTCCGAGTTGAAAGTTCATTACGAATCCAGATGAGATCCGTTTTAATTTCTGCGAGTTGAGTTTGAATCGTGGTTCGGAGAGCATCGGCATCTTTCATTCTTTGCTCAAGCATTGAATTTTTTTCCTCAAGAGATGAGATTCGGTATTCCATTTCTGCGTGATTCGCAGAGAAGTTCCAAATGAAAATTGAGATCGTCAATGCCCATCCGACAATAGTTGCAACAAATGATGGAGTGAGCCATTTCGTGTTTGTGGTAGATGTCATAATTAGAATATCTCCGTGATATTATGTAGTATTCTATTTTGTTGCTGTATACATACAATGTCAGGATTGAAGAATGAAATTGAACAAAAAACAAAACAACGCTTCTCACATTGTTCACTTGAATGAAAAGAAGTCTTTCAATTCAAATCTTGTCGAGGAAAGACCTTCTGCATTTGCTAATACAAATGATAGTGATATTGAAGCAACGGAAATCGCAGATATGCTAATTCGTCAGAATCAAATTATCAACCGTGCTTTACGCCGCACCTATCGTTCACGCATTGCAAGAAAGGCAATTTAATGTCAAAAAAAGAAGATGACGCTTTAAAGGATCTACTTGATCCTAAGTCGCTGTTAGAACAACTGCGAGAATGTGAAACAAAACAATTCAAAAGTGCCATCGATCTTTTACAAGAATGTGAAGAACGACATCGAAGAAATGAAAAGAAACTTTCAAGATTAACAATTGCTGCCTCTGCTGGCGGTGCATTGGTTGGTCAAGAAGCCGTCAATGAGATCGGTCAGATTGTTGGTGTTATTGATGGTGTCGTATCCGGCGATACCGAAGCAATCAGTGAGGCTGCTTCGGGCATTGGTCTTGATCCTGCTGCGATGGGTATGCAGGTCGGACCCAACGGTGAGATCGTCTTTCCGGGGCTAGGAGGCTTCGGTGGCGGCTTTGGTGGTGTAGGAGGGTCTGGGTCCGGTGTTGGCTCTCAGAACGCTGAGAAAGCCACTCCGTCCACGGAGGACGAAGAAGATTCTGAGGACGAAGACGAAAAAGGCGAAAAAGATAAAGAAAAAGAAGAGGAAACTGAGGAAGAGGAAGAAAAAGAAGAAGAAACAGAAGAGGAAGAAGAGTCCGAGGAGGAGGACGAGGACGAAGAGGAAGAAGAGGACGAGGAGGAAGAGCAAGAAGAGCAGCAAGAGGACGAGCAAGAACAGGAGCAAGAGCAAGATACCCCCGAGCCTGACCCGCCGTCATCCGACCAATCTGCAAGTATTCCGAGTCTCCCTGACAATACACAAGAAACGGAACTTATTGACTATTTTGAAGAGGCGGCGGCTCTCGCAGAAATGGAAGAGATGGAAGCACTCTTTGAAACACCAAACTTAATTGAAGATATTCCTGCGATTCTTAGATCACGAAGACCAGACACAAGCGAGGAAATTGTTGATATTGTAGATCCAACCAGCCCGCCACCCATTATCATTGATGAAGAGGTGGAAGTTGATGAAGTTATTGAAAGTGTTGAGGTTCCAGCGTCCCCAGTTGATCCATATATCCCGCCAATGGCGGGAGTTCCGATCCCTGAGCCGGGAATATTAAGTGTATTCTTTATCTTGACGTTGCTAAATCTACGTCTAAGGTATCGGCGTTCTTGAGTTGATTAAGTTGCTTAACTAAAACTTCCCACTCCTCTGGTGTCATTGAAAACTCGCCGGATGGGACGAACGGCTTGTCTGCATTCTCAACACGCGAAAGCACATATTGAATACTTCCATCTTCTGTTCTCTTGGGAACGAAGATTACTCTTTGTGTAGGTTTGACCTTAACTTCTGAGAAGTTTGGTAATTCAATCAACGGACCTGTAAAGAGCCGAATCAAACTACCTCCTAAAAAACCTATAACCACTGAACTTGCCACGCCACCTAGTTGCATAATGACTCCTAAAATTATACTGTATCGCCAACTTTCTTGGCTGCACCACGAATTTGTCTAATCATAAACTTTCGGGGTTGAATTTGTTTCTTTACATAAAGTTTCGCGTCCCCTGTGTCAGTAGGACCGTAAACAATTTTCTTTGTTTTTCGGTCAATCACATATGTCATCGCTCGCTCCTCAAGACTCAATGAGAAACTTTCCGACATCATTTGCATTGCCATCTTCAAGTCACTGGGCTTGAATTTGTGAACGTTGTCAATTCTCGCTTCGTAGTCACCGTAGCCAGAGAGATCCAAGTCATTCAATTGCTTTGCAAGTTTTTCTTTGGCTCGTTTGTCCATACGCTTGACTTGATTCTGAACATTTTCATCAAGTTGCACATCCTCACGCATCATTTTATCAATTTCTTTGCCACCGCCGGTCGTGCTGTATTTGCCCATATACTTCTTGGCTAATTTTTTTAACTTGGGTCCAATGGTTTTCAATTTACTTGTGTCAACGGCAAGATGTGATGTCTGATTGCCCTGCGACTCAAACTCCTTGGCACGAAGAGCAAGACCCTGTTTCTTTGCCTGATGACCAAATGCAATTGCATCTGATCTATTCTTAAAATTGAAATTCACAATCTCTGTTTCTTCCCTGATCGGAATCCTTTTCTTTGCCAAATAATCGTCGCCCTGCATTACATCAATCATCATTTGATGTGCAACTTTTCTTACATTGTCTTTGTGCTTGGTGAGATATTTGCTGATTTGTTTGATGTCACTATCTTTGTAAAGTTTTGTACCACCATCCTTGTCAAGAATGTCAAGCACCTCACCGACTTTCGTGCGTTTATGTTTACGCATCACCGATGCAAACTTACGCTGAATATCTTGACTTCTTTTCTTTAGTTCAGACCTACTCGGACCAGACCCAGAGAAGGAATCAGGATCATTGATAGACATTCCAAGTTCGCCATAATCCTCTCCGGGTTGCGGGAATCGGAAGTTAGTCTCATCAAGTTGCAGGTCTTCACGCAGTTGACCTTTGTATTGTTTTGCCAACTTTTCAATATCATTTCTTTCGTAGTCGTTTGGGTGCATAATGACTTGAACCATCTCTTTGCGACCGCTGACATAACGATCTACCTCACTTGCAAGTTTGTCTCTCATAATACGAGATGCAAATGCACCGGCTTTCATTGGGTTGTCAAACGAGAAGGTTATTTCGCTGCCTTCGTCAAGTTGCACATTCTCGCTGAGTTCATTCATCATCTTGCGGAATCGCTCACGGGAAGCCGTTGTCTTGAACTCAAGGGTGATCTTGTCACCGTCCTCTTCACGACCGATGACCAGATTGTTCATTTGCTTCATACGCTTTCTGCCTTCGGGTGACTTATCTGCAAGGACACGTTCCATCTTTGCCGCCATCGTCGAGGTCTTGGGAAGATTCAACTTGATGCCTGTCGTTGGCTTGACACCGGGAGAGTGACCACGATAGGTGGTTCGTCGCGTGATCTCGGACAACAACGGGTGATTGAGATTTTCAAGGGCTTTTTCAAAAATCGATTTATGGTTTTCGTTCATCTGGATCTTCTCTTTCTTGATCTGGGTCGCCTGTCATTGCAGGGTAAAGTCCGGGTGTGTCTGCGTCTGGAACATCATCATCTGCCGAGTCTTCTCCGGGTGCTTCTGGATCATCTGGATTTGTACCAGTACCGGCAATATCACCACCACTACAAATTTGTGGGAAGAGTTGACACAGGAAGTCCTCCCAACTAAATCCTCTTTGTTCAAAACCACCCGGAGTATTAACATCGGTGGTTGTCATAATGTTATCAATTCCAGCCGTGTCCATTTCTTCTTCATCATATTTTTTGTTGAGGTTTCTCAATGCAGTGCGAAGAGTATTTCTTTTTTCTTCACCCAATGCACCCATACCCATCATACCTCTTGGATCAAGACCACCCATCATTCCACCACCTTGTTGTTGACCAAGTGGCTTGCCGGTTCTCGGATCAAGACCTTGCTTCTTCTGGGATGCAATTTCAAGATCCTCTCGGTTTGTCAGGACGAGTTCAAGGTCATCTGCAAATTTTTGTTTAATGTAATTTACAAGTTCATTTGCAACTTTTTCATCTTTTGTAGAGAATTCTAATTTAAAGGTTCCGTCACCGGCAGAGTTGTCAATGCCACCCGACATCAGACGATAGCGATTGCGAAGGTCTTTATGAATTCTCTCACCTGTTGTCTGTGGGTTTCCATTGAAGATTGCAGTGATCATATAACGAGCGACCTTTGGATCACTGATCGTTCCGATTCCTGTCTTGGACGGTTCTTTGGTTGGCTCAAGACCACCGCTCACCATCAATTTTTGCAGATTACGCATACGCTGTGTCGGTGCATCTGCCTGTTGTGGTCTGGGTTGCATACCTTTTCCGGGCATACCGACTTCTGGTCGTTGCTGTTGCTGTGGTTGCTGCTGTGGCATACCACCGCTACCCATCATTGCAGCCATTGGATTGCCACCACCCTGTTGCCGCTTAGGTGGTTCAATACCAAGTTGCTTGAATGACTGTTGAGCAAACTCTTGTGGCATCACCTGTGCCGATTGTTGAGTCTGTTGAATTCTTTGTTGTGCAACCTTTTTGCCTGCATCATTCATCAAGAAACCGATGGACTGTGCAGTCTGCACGATTCGATCTTGATCGGCTGCATTGTTAACAATAAACTCTGCCGTGTCGTGAGTCTTGCCACGCAGAGTGATAAGACCTGCATCCATAAAAGGCTCAAGAAAGTCATTGATCATTTTCTCTTTGACTGCATCGACCTTATCGTTGATGCCACCAACGTCCATACCAGCAGGATTCAGTCCACCGACCTTGTTATCAAAGTCCGGCATTGGAGTCTGAATCCGAATGGCAACTCTTGAGTCTTTTTCAAATGCGTTGTCAAAGTTCATATCTTTATTTATGCCATACCAATCTCAGGTGGCGGTGCTTGTGATTGAGGTGTTTCCTCTGGCGGCGGAGGTGGTGAAGTCGGAAGTTCTGGAATCACATAGCCTGCATCAATGATGTTTTGCAAAATGAGATTGGTCAAGCCACCAGATTCTCCTCTTGTGTAGAAGTAGTTTTGAATAAAATTAGCAAATCCTTCTACTCCAAGTAATGAGTCAGGCATTGATTGATTGAGATCAACTCCTCTTTCATCAAGCACAACAAACATAAAATATGCAAGATACTCATCAGAATCATATTCATTGCCAAATTGGTTACTTAACACCGTAATATTTCCATCACCATTCAAATCATATTTTTGATAAAGTTCATTGTAAAGATCCGGGTACAGAATTGGAAAGGCGTAATTAGAAGCACCAGCGAGATTCGCCATTGCTCTAATTAAGTAGAAAAAACCACTGATTGTAGTCACATCATCGCCTAAAGTATCTGGTCGATCACCATTCGGATTTCCGATATATCCAGAAAATCCATCTGGATTTGGGAAATCAAATCCGTATTGTTCATTGATTGATTCCCAATTCTCTCTCCACTCTGCTGCGTTCATAAATGGAGGAATATTTTCTCCTCCATTTTCGATACCATATTCAATAATTGTAGTAGTGAGCAGTTGACCATAGGCAATATCATTGTTTCCAATTAGACCATCACCATTGAAGTCAAAGGCTTCGAGCATCGTCTGTGTCACAAATGGAGGTCCGAGTGCATTACTGCCGCCGCCTATGTAAGCAGAGAAAAAATTACTAAAAAAATTATTAGTAGGAAAATTGCCACCACCAAAGAGTCGGAAGTTACTCATCTGTAACCACTTACCAAATTCATTTAATCCTTGACTCGACTCTTCACTTAAAAAACGTTTAAAACTTTTCATCCTAGACCTCCAATTTCGGGTTGTGGGGCTTGTGCCTGTGGGGTTTCCTCTGGTGGTGGGGGTGGTGGAGCAGGAAGTTCTGGAATCACATAGCCTGCATCAATGATTCGTTGAAGGACAATACTCAATGTATCACTCGTATCTCCCCTTGTGTAAAAATATGTTTGAACAAGATTTGCGAATCCTTCTGCACCATAGAGAGATTCGGGTAGTTGTTGTGATGTATCAAAACCCCTTGCCTCTAGAATCTCAAATATAAAATATGCAAGATAGGAATCTACGTTATAGCCTGCGTTTGGATTTGGAGGAAATCCACCATCAATTTTTCCGTTGCCATTAAAGTCGTACATTTGCAATAATTCTGCAAACATTTCTGGATACAAGTCAGCAAAAGTTGCTGTGCTACTTGTTGCGTTTGTAAACGAAGTCCAGCCATCAACGACAGCGGGTAAACGAGAAACACTCAACGAAACAGCATCATCTGGATTCCAAGTATCCGGGTAATCACCATCTGGATCATCAGGAACGCCAAAGAATCCATCTGGATTTGGGAAATCAAATCCGTATTGCTCATTAATTAATTCCCAATTCTCTCTCCACTCAGACGCGATCATAAATGGAGGAACAT
>LULV01001045.1_pt1 | contig 14672 bp, 16 predicted proteins | sample 728081 | NCBI WGS metagenome assembly LULV01 (sample SAMN03860280, study PRJNA289734) | marine metagenome | biome: seawater column; feature: ocean; material: water; isolation source: Red Sea water column Station 108 - depth 25m | place: Saudi Arabia: Red Sea | collected 2011-10-15 | depth 25 m | reverse complement strand
ATTTATGTTTTAGTAGGTTTTTATCTAGGTATACAAAAAACTAAAATTTCAAGTTTTTTAATAATTGTTCTATCAAGTTTAAATATTATTTTAAGTTCCCTGCTAGTTTTAACATATGATTTTAAAGTTTTTGGCGTAGCCCTAGGAACATTAATTTCAAGTTATATAACCTTAATTATTTTTACAATTTTTACCTATAATTATATCATTCAAAAATTTAAAGTAATTCCAAAATTTGAAAATTTAGTAGTAAGGTCTAAATTACTTAAACTTTTAAATATAAATTTAGATATTTTTATAAGAACTTTATTTCTCACATTTGCTTTTCTATGGGTAACTTATCTTGGTTCAAAAATTGGAGAAGATTATTTAGCAGTTAATACAATATTAATGCAATTTATAATTTTATCATCATTCTTCTTAGATGCTTATGCATTTTCAACTGAAGGGATTATAGGTTTCGCTGTAGGGAGAAGAAACCGAAAATCTTTTTTAGAAGTTGTAAGAAATTCTATTCAGGTAAGTTTTATCACTGCTATTATTATATCAATAATCTATTTAATATTTTTTAAAGAAATAATTTACATAATTACTGATATTGAGATTTTAAGATTTATTTCTTTTCAACATATCTTATGGGTAATTATAATTCCACCAATTGCATGTTTTTGTTATCAATTAGATGGAATATTTATCGGAGCATCACAAACAAAAGAAATTAGAAATGCAATGATAGTATCTGTTTTGAGTTATATTGGAGTTTCGATCTTCTTAACAAAATATCTAGATAATCACGGTATTTGGTTATCTCTTTTATTATTTATGATATTTAGGTCTTTGACTTTACAATATTATTTTAAAAATATTTTGAAAAAATTCTAAATGCAATTTTTATATAAAATACCAGGTTATATTCTACTCTTATTTGGCGGTTTTTGTTTAAGCTGGGGAGGATTTATTATTAGATCTTTTGAAGAGGCAAGTATCTGGCAAATATTATTTTTAAGATCTTTTTTTTTCCTTTTAGCTCTAATAGCTTTTCTTTTTGTAACTTATAAAAAAAATACCTTTAATATTATTAAAGAGTCTGGCCTTCCAGGTTTATTAGGAGGTTTTGTTTTATCATTTAGCTTTGTTGCTTTTGTTGTTGCAATGAGCAATACAACAGTAGCAAATGTCGTTTTTATTATAAGCACACAAACTATGTTTCTGGCAATATTTGGATATTTTTATCTAAAAGAAAAAGTTTCTTTAATCGGCTTAATATCAATCCTTCTTGCTATGAGTGGTATTATTATAATGGTTGGAGACTCTATTTCAGGCGGATCATTATTTGGAAACATAGTGGCGTTAGCAATCCCAATAAATTTTGCGATTTTAGTAATGATAATTAGAAAAAATACCAAAGTTGATATGGTTCCGGCAATTTTTTATTCTGGAATATTTAGTTTGATTTACGGTTTTTTCTTAGCAGAGTCCTTTGAATTCACTAAACATGATCTATGGATGGGTTTTCTTCTTGGAGTTCCGCAATTAGCAGTTAGCTTTATTTGTATAACAATCGGATCAAGAACAGTTGAGTCAGCAACAGTTGGAATTTTGATGTTGATGGAAACTTTATGTGCGCCTCTTTGGGTATGGTTATTTTTAAATGAAATTCCTCCAATTAGTGTATTTATAGGTGGCGCAGTCATTATTTCGGCAATAATATTGAAGAGTTTTGATAAAAAACATAGCAAGACTTGAATAATTTGCATTTGACTTTTTACTGTATTTAGAGGAGAGTCCTCAGCGTAACGGGAGAGACCATTTAGGCGCCGAAGGAGCAACCACCCCGGAAACTCTCAGGCAAAAGGACCGTTACCGTAATAACTCTGGAAAGCAGGCGAAAGCCTCACCGAAGGATTAAATCTCTCAGGTACATAGACAGATGGGGTTAGATAAGAGTTATTATGGAAGTACAAAAAACAGCTTTATACAATTATCATAAAAATTTAGGAGCAAAGTTTGTTCCGTTTGCTGGCTATGAAATGCCTATTCAATATAAAGATGGTATTGTTAAAGAACATATTTCTACAAGAACACACGCTGGATTTTTTGATGTCTCACATATGGGGCAATTTTTTTTAGAAGGGGATGAAACATTAATAGAGTCATTAGAGAAAATTATACCAGCAGATTTAAAAAATTTGAAAATTAATCATTCAAAATATTCTTTTTTACTTAATAATGAAGGTGGAATAATTGATGATTTAATTATTACGAGAACAGAAAAAGGTTTTTGTATAATCTTAAACGCAGCTTGTAAGGAAAATGATATAAAACAAATTTCTCAATTTTTAAAAAAACATCATAAACATCTTTTAAACAACGATTTATCTTTAATAGCGTTACAAGGACCTAAATCTGTAGAGATTTTAGAAAAATTAATTCCAGGCGTTGCTAATTTAAAATTTATGACAGGAAACAATTTTGAGTATGAAGGTGAAAATCTTTATGTAACAAGATCTGGATATACAGGTGAAGATGGTTTTGAAATCTCAATTTCAAACACAAAAGTTGAAAAGCTTATCGATTACTTAATTTCAAATGAAGTTAAACCGATAGGTTTAGGAGCTAGAGATACATTAAGATTAGAGGCAGGTCTGTGTTTATATGGTCATGATTTAAATGAAAAAATAAATCCAGTAGAGGCTAATTTAAAATGGGCTATAGCAAAAAAAAGGAAAGAAGTTGGCGGCTTTAATGGATGGGAAAAAATAAAAAATTTATTAGCAAACGGAAGTGAAAAAATTAGAGTTGGTATAAAGCCAGATGGAAAAGTTATAGCTAGAGAAAATACGAAAATCTTTTCGTCAGATAATAATGAAATAGGATTCGTTACTAGCGGTACTTTTGGCCCGAGTGTGAACGCTCCAGTTGCAATGGGATATGTTAAATCAGAATTTTCTGAAATAGGTACATCTATTCAGCTTGAAGTAAGAGGAAAAAAATATGGGGGTAAGATTTCTGAACTTCCATTTTATAAAAAAAGTTATGTTAAATAAGGGGAAACAAATATGAGTGAAAAAAAATTTTCTAAAAAACATGAATGGGTTTCACTAGATGGAGACGTTGCTACAGTAGGAATAACTAAGCATGCAACAGAAATGCTCGGTGACATTGTTTTTGTGGAGGTTCCTGATGCAGGTAAAGCTGTAGAAAAAGAAGGTCAAGCAGCTGTTGTAGAGTCTACTAAAGCTGCGAGTGATGTTTATTCTCCTATTTCTGGAGAAATTACTGAGGGAAATAAAGCTATTGCTGATGACCCCGGTAGCGTTAACTCAGATCCTGAGGGAGCTAGCTGGTTTTTTAAGTTAAAGATAAAGGATAAAGGTGAGTATGACTCACTTATGTCAAAAGACGAATATGATAAGTTTTGTAAGGAGAACCCAAGTTAAATGATTGACGATAATTCAAAAGAATTTATTAAAAGACATATTGGTCCTTCCGAAGAAGATCAGTCCAAAATGTTGCAATACGTTGGATACAAATCATTAGAGGATCTAATGAGCAATACTGTGCCAGAAAAAATCTTATTAAAAGATGATCTTAAGATCGATCAGAACGATGCTTTAAAAAAATTAAAATCTATATCTAAAAAAAATAAAATCTTTAAAAATTTTATTGGAATGGGATACTATAATTCTATTACACCTAATGTAATTCTTAGAAATATTTTAGAAAATCCAGGATGGTATACATCTTATACACCTTACCAACCTGAAGTGGCGCAAGGTCGTCTTGAAATGCTTTTAAATTTTCAACAATCAATAATTGACTTAACGGGCATGGATATAGCTAATGCTTCTTTGTTAGATGAAGCAACAGCAACAGCAGAGGCAGTAGGATTAAGCCAGAGATTAGATAAGACTAATTCAAAAAAAATATTTATTTCAAGCAATTGTAATCCTCAGACAATTGATCTCATAAAGACTAGAACAAATCCTTTTGGTTTAGAATTGATCATTGGTGATGAAAAAAAAGAACTTTCAAAAATTAATGAAGATATAATTTGCGGTGTTTTATCTTATCCGGGAACTTTAGGTGAGATAAACGATCCTAGTGAAAGCATCAGTCAAATTCACAAAAAAAACGGAAAAGCTATTTTGGTTTGTGACTTATTGGCTTTAGCTAGATTAAAAACTCCAGCTGAACTTGGAGCTGACATTGCTGTCGGTAGTGCTCAAAGATTTGGTATTCCAATGGGTTACGGCGGGCCTCATGCTGCATTTTTTGCTACAAAAGAGGAATTTAAAAGATCAATGCCAGGAAGAATAATAGGCGTTTCAAAAGATAGACACGGAAAAAAAGCTTACAGGCTTTCTTTACAAACTAGGGAGCAACACATTCGAAGAGATAAAGCAACAAGCAATATTTGTACTGCTCAAGCTTTATTGGCTATCATTTCTGCTGCTTTTGCAATTTATCATGGACCTGAAGGAATACTTAAAATTGCGAATAGAACTTCTAAATTAGCAAAAATCTTTGCTGATAATATTAAAGCAAGCGGTTATAAAATTCTATCAGATCATTTCTTCGATACCGTTACGATTAAAACCAATGAAAAAACAAATCCTATTTTTGAGGCTGCACTAAAAGAGAATATAAACCTTAGAAAAGTTGATAAAGATCATTTATCTGTTGCGTTTGATGAAGCAAAAAAACTTGATGATGTAAACTTATTGTTAAAAATATTTGGAATAACTAAAGTAATTAAACAAGACGTTAAGGTTGAACTAGATAATCTTCCAAAAAATCTTTTAAGAACTTCAAAATACTTAACTCATCCAGTTTTTAACAAATACCATTCTGAAACTGAGATGTTAAGATATCTAAAGAAACTAGAAGATTGTGATATCGCACTTAATAGATCAATGATTGCTTTAGGATCTTGTACAATGAAACTCAATGCAACAGCAGAATTAATTCCTATTACTTGGAAAGAGTTTTCACTTCCACATCCTTTTGTTCCTACAAATCAAATGGAGGGTTATAAGATTCTTTTTAATGATCTAATAAACGATCTGAAAGAAATTACTGGATATGACGCAGTTTCTTTACAGCCTAACTCTGGGGCTCAAGGAGAGTATGCAGGTCTAATGACTATAAGAAAATTCCATAAAAATAATAAACAAGAAAATCGTAACGTTTGTCTAATTCCGGACTCAGCTCATGGAACTAATCCAGCAAGTGCCCAAATGTGTGGGATGAAAGTGGTTGTAGTCAATTGTGACGAAGATGGAAACGTGGATATAGACGACCTTAAAAATAAAGCTGAAAAACACTCAAAAGACTTAGCTGCTTTAATGGTTACTTACCCCTCTACTCATGGAGTATTTGAAGAAAAAATTATGGATATTTGTGAAGTAATTCATAAGCATGGCGGACAAGTTTATATGGATGGAGCAAATCTAAACGCGCTTGTAGGTGTTGCAAAGCCAGGGAAATTTGGACCAGATGTTTGTCATATTAATTTACATAAAACATTTTGCATACCGCACGGTGGAGGCGGACCAGGAATGGGCCCAATCGCTTGCGCTAAGCATCTAGCTGATTTTTTACCAACACATGAAATTATTAAAGAGGCAGGCCCTAAGAATGGAATGGGAGCTGTATCAGCTGCACCTTGGGGTAGTTCAAGCATACTTCCAATATCCTGGATGTATATAAAGATGATGGGTGCTGAAGGATTGAAAAAAGCCTCACAAGTTTCAATTTTAAATGCAAATTACATTTCAAAAAAATTATCCAAAGATTACAAAGTTCTTTATACTGGTAAAAATGGAAATGTTGCACATGAATGCATAATTGATATCCGACCAATAAAAGCAAGTTCAGGAATCTCTGAGGAGGATTTAGCAAAAAGACTGATTGACTTTGGCTACCATGCTCCAACAATGTCATGGCCTGTTGCTGGTACAATTATGATTGAGCCGACTGAAAGTGAAAATTTGGAGGAGATTGATAAATTTTGTAATGCACTTATAAAAATTAAAAAAGAAATTAATTTAGTGGAGTCATCAAAGTTTGACAAAATAGATAACCCACTGAAAAATGCACCTCATACTTATGTCGAATTAGCTTCCAGTGAGTGGAAGCATGCTTACTCAAGAGAGGAAGCAGCTTTTCCCACTGAGTATGTAAAAAATAATAAATATTGGGCACCAGTTGCTAGAGTAGATAACGTTTTTGGAGATAGAAATTTAGTATGTTCATGTCCTTCAATGGATGAATATAAAGATGAAGCTGCTTAATCTCTTTTAATGAAAATCGCTGTTATCGGCTCAGGTATCTCAGGATTATCTTCCGCATATTTTCTCTCAAAAAAATATAAAGTTGATCTATACGAAAAAGAAGATCACTTTGGAGGTCATTCTTTTACCTACGAGATAAAAGAAGATGATAAGATTGTTCCAGTAGATCTAGGCTTTATTGTTTTTAATGAGGTTACTTATCCAAATTTAGTAAATTTTTTTAATGAATTAAAAGTTCCTTATGAAAAAAGCGACATGTCATTTTCTGTATCAATTAAGAATAGTAATGTTGAATATAGCGGAAGTGGTTTAGGAGGTATTTTTGCTAATAAATTAAATCTTCTTAATTTAAAATTTTTATATATGATTAGAGAGATAATTTCATTTTATAAAACTGCTCCAAAATTACTTGAAAGTGAAATTAAAGAAGAGACTCTAGGAAATTTTCTTAATAAAAAAAAGTTATCAAAATACTTCATCGAGTATCACTTAATTCCCATGGTTGCTGCTATCTGGTCGATGCCATTTAATAAGGCAAAGGAAATGCCATTAAAATTTTTTTTAAATTTTTTTACTAATCATGGTTTATTTAAATTTAAAAATAGACCGCAATGGTACACAGTTTCAAATAGAAGTAGAGCTTATGTAAAAAAAGTAACAGATAAAATTAGTGGAGAAATTTTTAAAAATTATAAAGTGGATAAGTTAATTAGAAGCGATGACAATATCAGGGTAATTATTGGCAATGAATATGTTGACTATGATCAAGTAGTTCTAGCTTCCCATGCAGACCAAAGTTTAAGAATGATAGAAAAACCAACGGAACAAGAAAAAAATATATTGGAAAAATTTAATTACGTGAAGAATGAGGCTTATTTACATACTGATAAGAGATTAATGCCTCACAAAAAAAGGGCCTGGTCTAGTTGGAATTCTGTTTCAGATGGAGAAAAGACATGCATTACCTATTGGTTAAATAAACTACAAAATTTAGATACATCTAAAGACTATTTTTTAACTTTAAACCCTATTTGTAAAATTAATGAAAATTCTGTTATAAAAAAAATTAACTTTACCCACCCATATTTGAATTCAAAGAATACCGCGCTTCAAAAAGATCTAAGATTAATACAAGGAAAAAAAAGGACTTGGTTTTGTGGAAGTTATTTTGGTTACGGATTTCATGAAGATGGATTAAAATCGTCTATAGATTTGATAAATAACTTTAAAATTTGATGAACTCCTGCATTTATAACGGTGAAGTAACTCATACAAGATTTAAACCTGTAAGACATTTTTTAAAATATAAAACTTTTTCATTATTAATTGATTTAGATGAAATCAATCAATTAGACAGTTCAATAAATATTTTCTCTCATAATAAATTTAATATTTTTAGCTTTTACGATAAAGATCATGGAGAACGTGACGGAAGTGATTTAAAAGAGTGGGTTCTTAAAAACATTAGTAAGTTCAATATAAAAGGTGAAATTAATAAAGTTAAAATACTTTGTTATCCAAGAATTTTTGGCTATGTGTTCAACCCTTTAAGTATTTTTTACTGCTACGAGGATAATCAATTGAAGGCAATTTTTTATGAAGTAAAAAATACTTTTAATGAGCAGCACACATATATTTTTAAAATTAAAGATAATGAAGAAATAGCTCAAAAATGCAGAAAAAAGTTTTACGTTTCACCATTTATGGATATGGAAACTTACTATAATTTTAAATTACTTAACCCCAGTGATAAACTCTCAGTCTTTATAAAACAAACAGACTCGAAAGGAACAGTTTTAACAGCTACCCAAACAGGAGAAAGAAAAGAATTCAGCCCAAAACAACTCATGCTTAACTTTTTTAAGTATCCCTTAATGACAATTAAAATTATTAGTTCGATACATTTTGAAGCATTACTTTTATGGAAAAAAGGGGCAATATACAGAAAAAGAAATACTAAATTAAAAAATAATTTAAGTTACGAGGAATATTAATGAGTTTAATAAAAATTTCAGAAAGATTCGTCCTAAATAAATTGAAAAAAATCTCACAAGGAAATCTTAAGCTCATAAATTATGATGGAAAAGTTTTTCATTTTGGTGACTTAGAGAGTAAATTATCTTCAGATATCAAAATTAATAAACCTAATTTTTACCTAAATGTTATTATATTCTTTTTCAGGAAGTTTAAAATTACAAAAAATCAAAAATTTTCTAAAAAAAATATTTGCATCAAATACAAAATCTAAAAGTAAAAAATATATTTCAAAACACTATGATTTAGGGAATGAATTTTTTTCGTCGTGGCTTGATAAATCTCTTACTTATTCAAGCGCAGTCTATAAAAACGAGAAAGATGATTTAGAAATCGCTCAAAGAAATAAATTTCAAGAGCTTATAAATTTAATGAATATTAAAGATGGAAACAAGGTTTTAGAGATAGGGTGTGGTTGGGGCGGATTTGCTGAATTCTTAGCTAAAAATCATGATGTGAGTGTAGACTGTATCACAATTTCTAAAAATCAATATGAGTTTACAAAAAAGAAGATTTTCAACTCAGGACTAAACAATAAAGTTAATGTTAAATTTTTAGATTACAGAGATCTCAAGGAAAAATATGATCACGTAGCTTCAATAGAAATGATAGAGGCTGTCGGTGAAAAATATATGGACCAATATTTTGGTACAATTAAAAATGTTCTTAATTATGGGGGAACTGCTGCAATTCAAGGCATCGTGATAAAAGATGACTTATTTGAAAGATATAGAGCAAATGAGGATTTTATTCAAAAATATATATTTCCAGGCGGGTTTTTACCCTCAATTCAATTTATGGAAAATCTAATTAAAAAAAATGACCTAAAACTAGAAAAAATTAATACATACTCCGACGATTATGCCAGAACTTTAGCAACTTGGAGAAAAAATTTTTTAGGTGCTTGGGAAAAAATTAGCCCACTTGGTTTTGATGAATATTTCAAGCGTATGTGGGAATTTTACTTATCTTATTGTGAAGGCGGTTTTAAGTCTAGAAACATTAACTTGATTCAATTCTCTATGTCTAATAGATATTCGTCATGAAAAAATTTATAGTACTATTTTTACTAATTTTAACAACAGGATGTGCAAATAAAATGAAACCGACAGATTTTAAAGATCAAAAACCAAGACTAGTCATCGAAAATTATTTATCGGGTAATGTCAAAGCTTGGGGAGTATTACAAAATAGATCTGGAAAAGTTACAAGACAATTTAAAGCTGATTTAAACGGAAAATGGGATGGTTCTCAATTAATTTTAGACGAAGTTTTTGATTGGAATGATGGGGAAAGACAAACTCGTCAATGGACTATTAAAAAAATTGATGAACATAACTATGAGGGAACAGCCTCTGATGTAGTTGGAACAGCTAAAGGATATTCATATGGTCCAGCTTTTAAATTTGAATATGTATTGCTGGTGCCGGTCAAAGGCAAAAATATTAAAATTACTTTTGATGATTGGATTTTCATGCAGGATGATCGCGTGGCAATAAACAGAGCGACAATGACTAAATTTGGAATTAAAGTAGCAGAATTAACCGTAATGTTTGTAAAAGATTGATATGTTTGAGCTTCCTAAATTAGATTACAGTAATTCAGCTCTTTCTCCAATAATGTCAGAGCAAACTTTGGATTTACATCATGGCAAACATCATCAAACATATATTACAAATCTAAATAACTTTATAAAAGGTTCTGATTATGAAAAATTATCTTTGGAAGATATAATTAAAAAATCATCAAATGAAAAAAAAGCAGGAATTTTCAACAATGCAAGCCAACATTGGAATCATAATCTTTTTTGGAAGTGCATGAAACCTAATGGCGGAGGAAATGTTCCATCCAAGCTTGAAAGTAAGATTAAAGAAGATTTTGGAGGTTTTGAAAAATTTAGGGAGGAATTTATTAATGCTGGAGTTACTCAGTTTGGATCTGGATGGTGTTGGTTGTCTTTAAAAGAAGATAAGCTTGTAGTAACTAAATCACCAAATGCTGAAAACCCAATAATTCATAATATGAAACCTATATTAGGTTGTGATGTGTGGGAGCACTCATATTACTTAGATTACAGAAATAAAAGACCAGCTTATTTAGAAAATTTTTTTGATAAATTAATCAATTGGGAATACGTTAACTCTCTTCTTTAATTATCGTTTAACAAGTTTATCAACTAAAAATAAATAAAGTCTATAAGGTAATATTCTTAAAAATTTTAAAGTTAAAGTTAATCCTTTTGGGAAATGAATTTCAAAAGCATTTCCTTTCACCAAGCCATTATAAATTTTTTCTGCGGCATATTCAGGAGTCTTTAAAAATGGCATTGGAAACTCATTTTTATCGGTCAAAGGAGTTTTGATGAAACCTGGTGATACAACTGACACCCTCACTCCAAATTTTTTAAAATCAAAGTAAATACTTTCGCTAAAATTAGTTAGAGCAGCTTTTGAAGGACCATAACCGCTTGAATTGGGCAGACCTCTGTAACCTGCAATCGAAGAAACTATCGAAATGTGTCCAGATTTCTTATTTTTAAAATAATCTTCAACAACTTTTACACAATCAATAACCCCTAAAAAATTAACATTAATTACATTTTTAATTTTATCTGGATCTATATTTTGCTCATCTTTTGGCTCGTAAGTTCCACTGGAGAACAAACAAATGTCAATATCACCAAAAGTATTTAAAACATCTTTAAAAACATTATTTATTTGGGATTGGTTTGTTACATCTAGAGGAAATGAACTTATGTTGTTATGTTCAGCTAACTCATCCAAAAGTTCTTTTCTTCTTGCAGATACTGCAACTTTCCATCCCTCGTTAGCAAATTTTTCAGCTACTGCCTTTCCAATTCCGCTACTTGCACCTGTAATCCATATTTTTTTCTGATTTTCAGACATAAATTAGTTATACCTTAATTTATGACTAAGAATAAATATTTATCTCTTACATTCATTCTTTTAATAACATTTTTAGCATCTGGAATTGGTGGATTTACTACTGCTACTTTTAAAGAGCCTTGGTATTCTCAGATAATTCTTCCAAGTTTTAATCCTCCGAGCTGGGTGTTTGGACCTGTATGGACAGTTTTGTATATCTTAATGTCAGTAGCAATTTGGCGTATTTGGATAAACTACTATGATAATAAAATTTTAAATTTATATTTTTTACACCTCTTTTTTAATATGATTTGGAGTATTATTTTTTTTGGTTTTCATCAAATAGGACTAGCATTACTAGATTTAGTTTTAATTCTCATATTTATAGTTCTCTTAATGAAAATTTATTATTTGAAGGATAAGATTAGCTTTTCTTTGATGATCCCTTACTTTTTATGGAGCGGTTACGCTTTAGTATTAAATTTTAATATTTTTATTTTAAACTAAATTAAGCTATACACACGCATGAACTACAAAAAAACTTTTAATTTTTTAAAATCTTTACCTGCAAAATTAAATTCATTTTACAAAAAAAAATCAAAATCTGGAATTAAAGTAAATAACAAATCAAAAAATAAGAAAGATTTTGATCCGGTAACTAATTTTGATAAATCTTTTGAAAAATATATAAGATCATTAATTCTAAAAAAATTTCCTACCGACTTGGTCCAACTTAATAGGCCTTTCTTTTAACGAAAAATCAAAAGTTGGTTTAGCAAATTTTCCAGAATTAAATAAATTTTATATAAATGATCAAAAAAAATCCTATATTTTCAAAAATAATAAAAAAAAAATTCTTAAATCTTCTAATAATAGCAATTTAAAAACAGTTAAAATTATCGGAAACTTTCATGGAACCTTAAGCTATGAAAGGCAAAGAAAAGTTATAAAGAAATTTGGTTGGTCATTTAGGTTAGCTGGATTTGATGCTTTAAATTATTGTTTATTAGCTGAAGGAACAGTAGATGCTGTAATAGAAGCTAACTTAAAGCCTTATGATATTTTACCTTTAATACCCATCATAAAAAACTCAGGAGCAATTGTAACTAACTGGAAAAATGAACCTGCAGAAATAGGAGGTAATATTATTGCTTCATCTAATAAAGCTTTACATAACAAGATTCTAAGATTACTAAAACCTTTTACAAAAAAATGATTAATTTATTTATAAATAGAGTTTTTAGAGCTATCAAAATAGATATAGATCTTTACGAAGAAGTTGAAAAAGATAAAAAAGCAACTTTTCAAGCAGGTATTGTAGTTGTGTTATCAAGTCTTGCTGCCGGTGTTGGATCTTTGCATTTAGGAGCTTCAAATTTTCTAATCGCTCCTGCGCTTTCTCTTTTAAGCTGGTATGTGTGGGCTTATATAATTTATTTTGTTGGCGTAAAACTCTTTGGGGATATTAAAACTAAAAGTGATCACGGTGAACTTTTAAGAACGATTGGGTTTTCAAGTGCACCTGGATTAATCAGAGTCTTTGGAGTCACACCAGAGTTAATGACAGTAACATTTGTTGGTTCAGCTTTCTGGATGCTTGCTTGTATGGTTGTTGCAGTAAAATCTGCATTAGATTATGATAGCCTTTGGAAAGCATTTGGAGTTGTAATAGTTTCTTGGCTAGTGCAAGCATTCTTTTTATTCTTAATAATTGTTTTATTTAAAGGTTTCTAAAGAGGAAAAATTCTTTTTGAAAGGTTACAACTGTTACAAATTTTGTAGCTATGCATAATTAAGTTTTGTTTTACACTTTCGTGTTCTTTTCTGCATTCTTCACAAATATTATCTACAGTATCTTTGTTATCGTCTACGACAATATGGTCATCGTTTTTCATAAAAATTAATATATCATTAAATCATGAAAAAATATTTATTTATAATTTTAATTTTTTTAATAAGCACGTCTGCTCAATCAAAAAATTTTAAAAAAGTGTATTTTGCTGGAGGATGCTTTTGGTGTATGGAGGAGTCTTTTGATGGAGTTGAGGGTGTTTTATCTACAGTTTCAGGTTATTCAGGTGGGCATTTAAAAAATCCTACTTATCATGATGTTATTTATAAAGATACAGGCCACGTAGAAGCTTTAGAGATAACTTATGATCCAAATAAAGTGAACTATGAAAAATTACTTAATATTTTTTGGAGAAATATAGATCCTTTCGACTCAGAAGGTCAATTTTGTGACAAAGGTAAGAGCTATAGATCAGTAATTTTTTATCAAAATCAACTAGAAAAAGAATTTATTGATAAATCCTTTAAAAATTTAGAAAAGAAATTTGGTAAAAAAATTGTCACTTTAGTATGGAAATTTGAGGAATTTTATCAAGCAGAGGATTATCACCAAGATTATTATGAAAAAAATTTTATTCGTTATCTAATGTATAAAAAGGCGTGTAAAAGGGAAGATACCTTGAGAGAAATATGGAATTGAGAAAAATAATTTTAGCAATTTTTTTCGTGGGCTTTGTTAGTTCAGCAAATGCAGAAATAATAAAACCAGCTGAAAATTTATCTGCTTATGATGTTATTAAAATACAATTAAATGCTTTAAAAAATAATGATGATAAAGATAACGGCATAAAACAAACATGGATATTCGCTCATCCTGATAATAAAAAAATGACTGGCCCATATCCTAGATTTAGAATTATGCTCTACGATGTGCATTATAGAATATTGTTAAACCATTTTTCGCATAAGATAGATTTAATTACGAACACTGAAAATAAATTTGTTTATGGAGTAAAAGTTTTAACCGATGAGAAGCAACAATTTTTTTATGAATGGCATGTAAGTAAAGGTAATGAGGAAAATTGTACAAATTGTTGGTTTACTACAGCAGTTTCAATGCCACTTGATCAAGGAAATTCAATTTGAAAAGACCACCTTTTGCTATTCGATACTTAATTATTGGTGCAATATTAGTGGTGCCACCAATACTTAGCACTCATTATGGAACAATATATTTAGGTAAGCATAATGGTGTACTTCTTGGTTTTTGCGTTGGAATAGTTTGTGTATCTTTTGCGTGTTGGAAACTTTTTATTGATGAGTGGAGGGATGACGAGGACTAATGAAATTCGAAATCTCAAGAGAAGGAGCCTTAAAACAGCTCGATGCTTTTATAAACAGTGAATTAGCAAATTATAGTTTCAAAAGAAATTTTGATTTAGGGCCAAAAGACAAATCAAATGTATCTTGTTTATCACCTTACATATCTCACAGATTAATAACTGAATATGAAGTTGCAAAGTCAGTTTTAGCAAAGTTTCCATATCAAAAAGTTGAAAAATATATCCAAGAAATATTTTGGAGAGTTTATTGGAAAGGTTGGTTAGAACTTAGACCTCAAGTTTGGACTGACTTTATAGAAGATTTAAAAGGATTGAAGGAAGAT
>LULV01000442.1_pt1 | contig 14723 bp, 13 predicted proteins | sample 728081 | NCBI WGS metagenome assembly LULV01 (sample SAMN03860280, study PRJNA289734) | marine metagenome | biome: seawater column; feature: ocean; material: water; isolation source: Red Sea water column Station 108 - depth 25m | place: Saudi Arabia: Red Sea | collected 2011-10-15 | depth 25 m | reverse complement strand
TGTGAGGCGTTGAGCTAACTTGTACTAATAACTCGTGAGGCTTGATCATGTAACCTTAAGAAGGTTAACGTGAAGTTTTCAAATTTACAGTGATCGAAATTACTTACCAGTTTGCCTGATGACAATAGCAACTTGGCACCACCTGATCCCATTTCGAACTCAGAAGTGAAACGAGTTAACGCCAATGGTAGTGCAGGGTCTCCCTGTGTGAGAGTAGGAAATCGTCAGGCTTTTTATTTTAGGCTCTTAGTTATTAACTAAGAGCCTTTTTTTATATCTAGGTCTATAATCTAATCATGATTGTGGGATTAACAGGTGGGATTGGATCAGGAAAGTCTGCAGCTGCAAAAATATTTGTTGAATTAGGTATCGATGTGATAGATGCTGATGAACTTTCGAAAAACGTTCTCATAGAAAATCAAAAGGCTAAAAAAATATTTGTTGAAAAATTTGGACAAAAATACATTAATCCAAATGATGAAATAGACCGAGAACTCCTGAGAGAGGATATTTTTAAAGACGAAAAAAAAAGAAAAGATCTTGAAGGGATAATTCATCCAATAGTTAGAGAAGAGATTTCAGAATTTGTCGTTAATTCCAAAAGTATCTATAAAATTATTATGGTGCCGCTTATATTAGAAACAAACTCTGTTGATGCATATGAAAAAATTGTTGTAGTTGATTGTGATCTTGATAAACAAATTGAGAGAGCTTCAAGAAGAGATGATGTTAGTAAAGAGAATGTTGAAAATATAATTAAAAATCAAGCATCAAGGGAAGAAAGATTAAGCATTGCAGATCAAGTAATAATGAACAATGCTTCGCTTGACGATTTACGTTTAGAGGTCATAAAAGTTCATCAAAAATTGCTAGGATTGAAGATCGATGAGTAACAAATGTCCAAGATGTGAAAAAGTAGTCTCGAGGGGGAAAGAAAATCAATATAGACCTTTTTGCTCAAAAAGATGTAAGTTAATTGATTTTGGTACTTGGGCAAATGAGGAGAATGTTATTTCTCGGCCTCTGAAGTCAGAAGATTTTTATGAAGATTAATCAAAGTTTCAAATTACAACATCCTCCAATCACCTGACTCGATTAACAGCTTTGCTTTTTTATATTTAATTTCTTTTGTGTCTGTTCCATTGGTAATTTTGACAATTTCATTTCTACCTAGTTTAGGCTCATCTCGAACAATAGTATCTGAGGTACTATTAGTTATTTCAGGCTGAGGGTCGCTTTCAGAAGACTTTAATTCAGGTTTTTCCATAACGATATCTTGTTTTTCTTCTTTTTTTAAATTTTCTAAAACTTCTTCGTCAGCAAATTGAATAGAAAACAAAATTCTAACTGTTTCAATATCGATTTCATCTAACATAATCTCAAACATTGAATATGCTTCTTTTTTAAGATACGATTAAATCTGCAATTGACTCAGGCAATAATTTTTTATCATTTTCAATTAGATTGCTTATATCAGTCTCTAGGCCATAACTCTCTGAGAGGAATTCTTCTAATTCTTTAGCTTTCCACTGAGATTCGATTGATTCTATTGGAATATAGTTATTAGTAATTCTCTCAAACTCTCTAACAATTATTGTTTCAATAGTTTCACTGATATCATCTTCTTCAAGTAATTGATTTCTCAATGAGTAGATTGCTTGCCTTTGATCATTTGACACATCGTCATATTCAAGAAGATTTTTACGAGCATCAAAATTTCTATTTTCAATTCTCTTTTGAGCATTTTCAATTCCTCTCGAAAGCATTTTATGTTCAATGTGATCATCTCCCATACCAATTCTTTCAAATAAAGCTCTTCTGTTATCAGAAATAAATAACCTTAATAGATCATCTTCCAAAGACAGGAAGAATCTTGAGTAACCAGGATCTCCTTGCCTGCCTGATCTTCCTCTTAGCTGATTGTCAATCCTTCTAGATTCGTGTCTTTCAGTACCAAGAATATGAAGACCGCCAGAGTTTAGAACAATCTCATTATTTTTTTTCCAATCTTCATCTGTTTGATCATCCTTCTTTCCTCCTAAAACAATATCTGTTCCTCTGCCCGCCATATTTGTTGCAATAGTTACCATTCCAGGCTTGCCAGCATTTGCGATTATTTCAGCTTCTTTTTCATGATGTTTTGCATTGAGTATTTGATGTGGGATATTCTTATTTTTTAAAAATTCAGATACTTGTTCTGATGATTCCACCGATACAGTACCTACTAAAATTGGTGAAGAGTTTTTTCTAAGGGATTCTATTTCTTCTACAAGAGCCTTGTATTTTGCATCCTTAGTTAAAAAAACTAAATCATTATGATCAGTTCTAACCATAGGAACATTTGTTGGAATTATTATTACATCTAATCCATATATTTGATTGAACTCAAGCGCTTCTGTATCCGCGGTACCTGTCATTCCAGATAGTTTTGTAAACAATCTAAAAAAATTTTGAAATGTCGTTGATGCAAGAGTTTGTGATTCTCTTTGAATAGGAACGTTCTCTTTACATTCTAGTGCTTGATGAACACCTTCACTCATCCTTCTTCCTGGCATAGTTCTACCAGTATGCTCATCAATAAGAAGAACTTCGTTATTTCTTACAAGGTAATGGACATTTTTTTGAAAGAGAAAATTTGCTCTTAAAGTAGCTTGTACAAATTTCATTATCTTTAAATTTGATACAGAATATAAACCATCTGAGCCACCAATAATTCCAGCATCTTCAAGTAATCCTTCTACTAACAAATAACCATCATCTGTCAATTCAACGCTTCTATTTTTTTCATCTATTAAATAATGACCTCTTTCTGATTCAGTTAATGGCTCTTCTTCGCTATCCTCTCGTAATTGTTGAGTAAGTTTAGGGATAAACTTTCTAATTTGTTGATATAAATCAGAACTTTCAGATGATGGACCAGAAATAATAAGAGGAGTTCTAGCTTCATCAATTAATATCGAATCAACTTCATCAACAATTGCAAAATCTAATGAGCATTGAACTCTATCTTCAACAGAATGAGCCATATTGTCCCTAAGATAATCAAACCCTAGTTCATTATTTGTTGCGTATATGACGTCGCACTTATAAGAAGCGGTTTTTTCCTTAATATCTTGATTTGAATTTACTACTCCAACAGACAATCCAAGAAATTCATAGATTGGGCGCATCCACTCTGCATCTCTTTTTGCTAAGTAGTCATTTACAGTAACTAAAACAGCTTTATTTCCAATTGCAGAATTAAGATAAGCTGGGAGGGTTGCTACAAGAGTTTTTCCTTCTCCTGTCTTCATTTCTGCAATATTACCTTCTGCCAAGGAAATTCCTCCAAGCATTTGAGAATCAAAATGCCTCAAACCGAGTGTTCTTTTGCTTGCTTCTCTAACTGCTGCAAATGCAAGGGGTAATATTGAATATATATCTTGGTTGTTGTCTTGGTATTGTTTTTGGAGGGAATCTTTGAGATCTATAAAAAAAGAATCAGGTTTTGATGATAATTCCTCTTCAAGTTCATTAGCAGCGTTAACATGCACCATCATCTTTTTTAAGATTCTGTCATTGCTTGAACCGAATATGTTAGAAATAAAATTTAACATTTTAATATTTTATGTATTTACTCTAATACACTTATTCAATATCCCCGAAAGGTGGCCTTACGTATGAAATTGGGGCATTTTCGGAATTTTCAAATTCTACAGTTTCATATGCATCATCGTCTTCAATAATTTTTCTTAAAAGCTTATTGTTTAGCTCATGGCCAGACTTATATCCAGAGAATTCGCCAATTAGATTTCCTCCAAGCAAATAGAGATCACCTATTGCGTCTAACATTTTATGTTTAACTATTTCATCATTAAATCTTAGTCCTTCCTCATTAAGTATTTCATCTTCACCAAAAATAATTGCATTTGACTCACTTGCACCAAGTGCAAGATTTCTTGATTTAAGAAGCTCAGCTTCACTCATTGAACCAAAAGTTCTTGCTCTACAAACTTCTTTGACAAAAGAGGTTGATGAAAAATCGATTATTGATTCTGAAGGAAGTCTTTTGTGAACAGGATGATCAAAACTAACTTTGAAAGAAACCTTAAAACCATTGAAAGGTTTAATAGTTGCATAAGCATCATCTCTTGTTACTGTTACCTCTTTTTTAACTTTAATAAACCTTTTGAGCGCATCCTGATCTTCAAGGCCAGCAGACTGTATAAGGAATACAAAAGGACTAGAACTACCATCCATAATTGGCACTTCAGGCCCATCCACCTTAACTAAACAATTATCTACACCAAGACCTGCAATAGCTGATAAAAGATGTTCAATAGTTGATATTTTTACATCATCTTTAACCAAAGCAGTCGAAAGGCTAGTGTCACCAACATTTTCTGCAATAGCAGGTATAACTAGATTTTCATCAACATCTGTTCTAATAAAATTTATACCAGTGTTAACTTTTGCGGGAATAAGCTCCATATTTATATTTTTACCAGTATGAAGACCAATACCCACTGCTTTAATGGAATTTCTTAAAGTTCTTTGTTTTAACATATTACATTAACTATTTTAGCACTTTCGCTGTCTAACAACTTCTGAAAGTATTATCCCAGTTGCAACTGCAACATTAAAGCTTTTGAAATTCCTATTATCACTAAGATTAATTAAGAGATCACATTTTTCAGCAGTTTTTTTTCTAATTCCAAATTCTTCTGAACCCATGACAATCGCAGTAGAATTTTCAAAATTGCATTTTTGATAACTCATATCAGCATGCTCACTCAGACCAAAGACTTTTATATTTTCATCTTGCAGATGTTTTAAACAATTAATTAAATTTGAAACATAAAAAATGTTTAGTAGCTCAATACCGCCTGAGGAAACATCATGAACTACCTGGTTTACAGGAGCGCATTGATGTTTATTTATAATTACAGCATCAACCCCTAATACTGCAGCAGATCTTAGACAAGAACCCAAATTACGAGGATCTATAATATTATCAATTATTAGTATTGTGAGGTTTTTTTGATAATTCCTATCTAGATAGCTCTTCAAGTCTTTGAAATTGTTTGCTTGTTCAACTTTTATGATAGCTTCAGGATCTTTTTTAAGTTTCTTTGAAATTTCATATTTAATTCCATTTTCTGTAGCAAGCTCGATTAAATTATTTACTCTTTTATCCTTTCTATTAAACGGGAGAAAAAGTTTTTTAATTTTTTGCGGATTAACTTTAATTATTGTTTCAATACTATGAAATCCTACTCTTTTGTTATTGTCATCTTTCATGTTCATTTTGGAACTAATGTAATTTTCCTATCCTCTGGGACAATACTCACTAATTGAGCATTGATTTTTTGACCAATTCTATAAGTTTTACCAGTTCTCTTTCCTTTGAGTATATTTGCTTGATTATCATAAATATACCTATCTTTGGATAAATCTGAAACGTGAATTAATCCTGAAATAAAATAATTTTCTATTTCGCAAAATAATCCAAATTCAGTTACTCCAACAACTATTGTAGACAGTTCATCACCAATAAATTTTTCTAATTGATAACAAATCATCTGCTGATTTACTTGCCTCGATGCAATTTCAGCTCTCCTTTCAAGATCTGATAAATTTTCTAAGTTTTCCTCAAGCAATTCTTTTGAAAATGTCTTTTTTGATGAATTAATCATATTCTTTATAAGTCTGTGCGTAATTAAATCAGGATATCTTCTGATGGGCGAGGTGAAGTGAGAATATTTTTCTAACTGAAGTCCAAAGTGGCCTATTTCTTGAGTTGAATATTTTGCTCTTTTTAAAGATTGAAGAATAAGAATATTGAATATTTTGCTTTCTTGATTTTTATTTGCATGATTTATAAATGCATTTATTAGATTAAGACTATTAAGTTCTTTTGAATAAGAAAGTCCTTTTAAAGAAAAGAAATTTTTAAGGCTTTCTATTTTTAGAAATTCAGGTTCTTCATGCACTCTGTAGACGCCATAACCATAATTTTTTTTCATAAAATCCGCAGCACAAATATTTGCACTAATCATCGACTCTTCAATCATTTGATGAGCAAATAACCGTTTTGGAATAGATATGCTCTCTATTTCTCCAAGTTCATCTATTAAAATTAAAGGATCTTGTGATTGAATTTCAAGCGCATTTCTTTTTGCTCTTTTTTTTAATAATTTATTTGTAAGAATTTTTAAAGATTCGAGTGAATGAGATATTTCTTCATTGTCATGATCATAATTAGATACTTCACTATAAGTGAACCTTCGTTGTGAAGAAATAAAGGCTTCAATAAACTCATAAGAGTTTATCTCTCCATTATCATGAAATTTTATTTTGCATACTAGAACATTTCTTTTTTCATTTGGCACTAGGGAACAAAGATTGTTTGATATTTTTTCAGGCAGCATTGGAACAACGTTTTTTGGGAAATATATTGATGTTCCTCTCTTGAAAGCCTCTAAATCAATTTTTGAGTCTTCTGCTACAATTTCGGCAACGTCTGCAATCGCAACCCAGAGAATTATATTGGAGTCTTTATTTTCACAGAACACTGCATCATCAAAGTCCTTAGCATCCTTACCATCTATCGTTATAAACGGTTTATCTGTAAGATCAGTTCTAGAGCTATTAGTTTCAGATTTAAGTTGATCTAATTCATTATTAATTTCGCTAGACCATTCGTTTGGAATATTATTTTCAAAAAGAACTTGTTCAATGGCTTTATCTAATTTACTCATTAATATTCTGATTTAATAAAAAAGGTCCAAACAGGACCAAATTGTAGATCATTTTTTTTGATTAATAGTTATATTCTAAACCTATGCCGAAAATCCTTCCTCTAGGATCATGCACTCTGGTATCGAAACTAAAATCAGGTGCATCATATAATTTTGGTGCTGATTTATCAAAAACATTTGCAATGGAAAAATTAATTCGTAATTTACCTTCACGAACCTTAAGATCTTTTTCTATTGAAATATCAGTCATCAATGAAGAGTTAATTTTATTTGTGTACCCAAGTTCAACAGCACTAGCTTTAATGCTTCTTTCATTTACGTAACTATCTATGTAACGTGTATTTATATTTAAATCAAACTTTGCCAATTTCCACGTAAGAAAAGTATTAATTCTTCTCTTTGGAAGAGAGAAAGTATGGTTATCGTAATTAAATTTACCAACCCTATTGATTAATTGAGTCTTACTAAAATTTGGTGTCAAAAACTCATCTAGAATAGATAAATCTATTACGTAGTTAATTTGTCCAAACTGTTCAAAGTAATTTGAGTATTCAATTGAAAAATCGAAACCATTTATGTCTGTACTTTCCTCATTAAAGTATGTGGTAGTAACGCCAATAAGTTCATTGTTTTCATTTCTTGTAATAGCTGGATTAAAAGGATCTTCGTTTATGAGAACCTGTGAGCTTTCAATTTCAATTCTGTCTTCAAAATTAATTTGCCAATAGTCAAAAAGTAACTTCAGACTGTTAATCGAATAGGTCATGCCTATATTAAAACTTTCAGCAGTTGCCGCTTTAAGTTCTTCATTACCAATTCTTGCTTGTCTCACAAATGAAGAACTATCATCAAGATCTCGAACACTCCCGAGATTAATTTCACTTGAGAACATTTGAGCCATTGAGGGCATCACAAATGATGAAGAAGCAGAAGTCCGAATAGCCAGGTTCTTGTTTATTCGATACTTTAAAGAAAACTTGGGATCAAACGATTCATCATTTTTATATTTTTCGTAACGAGCAGATGAACTAATTGTTAATTCATTATCTAGCTCAGACAGAATTTCAAAAAAAATAGCAGAATTATTTCTGGAGGATGATACGTTTTTACCTCCTCCTAAAAAAAATAAATCTGCAGTTTTAATAAGTGCTCCAGTATCAGTAAATTCAGCTCTGCTAATTTCGTCGTAGTTTATGTTTAAATCTTCTTTGTTTTCACTTGCTCCAATCACAAGATTAATAGAATCACTTATAGTTTTTTTATACAGAAGCTCTAATGATAAAAGTTTAGATTTTTTTGATGAGACTTCTGCGCCTTTTACAAAGTCAATCAATTCCTGAGAATTTTCCCTATAGTCAAATAAGTTCCATGTTTCGTTTCCATTTTTTCCACCATTTCCATTAATTGCAAGTAAAAATCTTGAGTCGATAATATCTGGTCTGAAATGATCATTTTTATGACCACTTTGTGACAAAGAGATCTCAAGTCTGTCATCTCCAATATCAAACTTTAAGATTTGGTTGAAATGATATTGATCAATCTTTTTTGGAGAATAGGGTGACTCAAATTCAGAACCCAATGGTCTTCCGTACCAAGTTACTGGAACATTAAAGGGACTCATTCCTTGATTTGGATTAATTTTTCGAGCTAAAAAGGGCAGAGCAGGGTAAGAGGGTGATTGTGGATTATCGTTAATGTTTACATCGGATAGCAATAACTTAAAACTATAGAGAAACTTATCAAATTCATGATTCAAAGCAGTATAAATTTTGTTGTGATCTTCATCATTCACAATGTTGAACCTATTACCGTATTGAAATCCACATGTTGTTGGATTAGTTAAAACTCCACCATTATTAATACAATCAGGATCAGGTATCTTTTGATTTTTTTTATACTCTCCAGCCCACAAACCAGAACTGACGACATCAGCTTCGCTAACCTTAAAAGATCTGCCTAATCCACTGACTGCTAATTCTGCAATACCTTCTATTTCAGCAGCACTTAAAGGTTTTCTCTTGAGAAAATCAAAAGCAACTACGTAGTTACCATTTTCGTATGCCTTTCCAAAAAGCATACCAATCTTTGTATTGCTTTGATCATAATTTTCGGTAGATTGATAATCAGTTTTTAATCTAAAGCCATCAAATTCTTCGTAAGTGAAGATATTAACCACTCCAGCTACAGCATCTGATCCATACTGAGGAGAGGCACTTTCTTTAAGTATTTCAATTCTTTTTATGGCAATTTCAGGAATTATATTTACATCGACATATCCCTGACCTCTTGTAGATGGCGTTCCAGCAGTTGTTTGTCTTTTGGAGTTTATTAGAAGTAGGGTTGAAGAATTATCTAGTCCTCTAAGATTAATATTACTCATTCCTTGATCAACTCCATCCAAATTATTGGTCTGAAATCTTGAGCCTGAAGAACTCGATAAATATTTACTTAACTCAGAGACAGTTATGATGTTAATTTTGTCGAAAAAATTTTTATCTATGACTTTTGCAGAAAAGATTTCTTTATCTACTTCGTCATTTATTGCCCCAGTAACAATTATCTCTTCGACTTCTTGACTCATTAGACAAAAAACAGCAAAACTTAAAGTAAGATAAAAAAAACGCATTGGGAGTATGTAAAATATATTGGGACATTATGTCCCAATATATTTATGTATTAAAGAATTTCGATTAAAAAGTTAAGTTAAATTTTAATCCGTAATTTCTTCCAGGAAGAGGCACTTCATCTTTGACGAAAGAAGAGTGATTTCTTGCTACCTCATCAAGAAGATTATTTGCGAAAAGTGATACTTTAAGTATCATTTTGTTTTTCAACATCTTTAAGCATGAGCTTAAAGAGCAAATCATCTTGTGTGTAGACTAAAGAATAAATGTTTCTTGCTGGATTAATTCTGGGTACATTATGCCCATCTGCGAACTCAGCATTAACAACATCTCTTCCAAAAGATAAAGCAAGTTCACCTGAACCAAGATCAAAACTTCTTCCAAATTCAATCTCGTATCCATCAAACTCAGCATCTTCTTGCATGTAATTAGCATGAATCAAATTACCATGACCATGATCATCATGCTCATCTTCATGATGTTCGTCTTCATCTTCGTGATGATCATCTTCATCTTCATGATGTTCGTCTTCATCCATGTGATCTTCTTCTTCATCAATAAGAGCAATATAATTATCCACATCAGTGATATAAAAACTTGCGTAAGCATAGAAATCACCATTATCAAAATTAAAAGTGATATCAAAGTTATTAGAAGTTTCACTGTTAAGATTTGGATCACCGACTTCAAATCTTCCTGTTGCCATATGAGGCCCATTCATGAAAAGTTCAATTGAAGATGGCAGTCTTTCAACACTAGCATAACCAAGACTTACACCAAGATTATCAGTTAGGCTCCTACCGAGAGTTACAGCAAAACTGTTAGTAGAGTCATCTATATTGTAATAATCTACTTCTCCATGCTCATCTCCATGGTCATCATCATGGTGATCACCATGTTCTTCTTCAGTAACACTTCCACTTCTTTCAATTTGATCCAATCTAAAACCAAAATCAAAATCAAACATTCCAAGTTCTTTACTTAGGTAATAACCAATTGTGAATTCTTTACTATTAGCAGGATTCATGAATGCTTCTTCACCAACAATAGAGTTATCTTCATCAACAAAATTCACAACAACCTTTTGAGTTGAAGAGTCATTTGAAATATCAAAAGTAGCACCATACTCAACAGCTTCATTCATGAAAACTGTTGGAGCATGTTCTTCATGCTCTTCTTCTTCATCATGCTCCTCTTCATCATGATGCTCTTCTTCTTCATGAGCCTCTGTAAGCGAGTAATCTGCTCATCTCCGTGAAAAGGTATACCATAAACACTCTCAAGATTATCAATTCCAAATCCTATATAACCCCAATCTGTAACTTTGGATACACCAAATTTTGTTGCTTCTACAGCAAAATCAGAATTATTTATGTAACCTAGATCTTCTTCAGAATGTTCATCATCATGATGTTCATCTTCATCATGCTCATCTTCATCATGATGCTCTTCTTCTGAATGTATTACAGCACCGCTAGGTACATCATAGTTTCCAAAATCAGTATTTTTGTAGCCAAAATTTACGTTAAAACCACCAAGATTACCTTTTAAATTTACAAATTCGGAATTACCGTCATTTACTGATTGAGACTCGTAGCCAACTGCAACTTCTGGAAGTTCAAAGTTCTTAGATGAAATTAGGTCATCCACAACATTGATAATTCCTCCAATAGTTCCATTTGCATATAATAAAGATGATGGCCCCTTTACAATTTCAACTTGTGAAATATCATTTAAGTCAACATCATTTAAGTGATCGACGCCAAGACCAGACACATCTCTATTTACAACACCATTTTTGAGTATTTTTACTCTTGGACCAGACATACCTCTAATGATTGGTTGACCAACAGCAGCACCATAGTCCGCAATTGAAACACCAAGATACTCGTCAATAGCATCTCCCAAACTTGTAGTTGCTCCATCTGAGAACTCACTACCATCAATCACATACAATGGATTGTTAATTTCACTTGTATCAATAAATGCAGATGTGACTACAATTTCCTCTACATCATCTTGTGATATTACATTTATCGAATGGAATGCAATTAATACAATAATTGCGTTTAAATACTTTTTCATACTTCCTCCTTAAATAATGAAAATTAAATAATGAAAAATTAGTTAATAAAGTTTGATTAACTAATTTGAAGGAGGGGCTCTAGATTGATTTGATTTGGTTTCGTAACTAACAAACCTTGATATAAGGTCTGTTGAAGGTTGATTCTTTAAATGTTGTTTAGTTTTTGTTTTAGAAAGTTGTATCTCAACATTTTCTTCACAAGCTTGACATTCAGAGATATGTTCTTCAGTTAAATCGAAGTGATCGTGATGATCATTGAAAGCATGCAAAGAAATACTTGCAATGAATAAAAATGAAAATAGTAAGTATTTTTTGTTAATGATCATGAGTCAGGCATACTAGACCATGAATTTTTCCATTTTTCAAGTCATTTAAAGTTTCATTAGCAGAAGATATATCTCTTTTTTCAAAATCTAAATGATCAATCTTTCCACTTCTGACTAACTCCATTAACTCACCCATTTCTTTGAGGCTTCCAACGTATACACCTCTAATTGTTCTGGCACCAAGAGCTATCATAGGAATTTGAACTGTGGTTTGACCGCCAATCAGACCTACAATTACGTAAGTACCACCTCTTTTCATTCCAAACATGCCAGATGCGAGCTCGAATGTATCTCCAGCCCCAACGTAATCTATTACACTTGTTGCTCCACCATCAGTAAGCTCCATGATTTTCTCATAAATATTTTCATCTTTAGCATTAATAACTTCAGCTGCTCCAGCAGCTTTAGCTAACTTAAGTTTTTCATCATCGATATCAACAACAATTGGATTGATATTGTATGCAGCTTGTATGATTTTTAGAGCCAATAAACCTAAACCTCCAGCACTAATAATTACAACAGATTTATCATTTTCCCTAAGGTTAGCTTTTTTTAATGCACTGTATGCAGTAAGGCCTCTACATGCGTAGCTCCCTGCAGCTTCCTCAGGTGTGTCACCAGCCTCAAAAAGATATTTGGATTCTGGCACTAAGACATATTCAGCATAACCACCGTTAACATTAATACCTAAATTTTTTGTTTTTAGAGGAGAACAGTAGTGTTCTCTATCGTGAAGACAGTCTCTGCATTCACCACATCCTATCCAAGGATAAGCTACATATTTTTTACCAATCTCAACGCCTTCAACTTCATCTCCTAGTTCTACAACTTCACCATAAATTTCATGGCCCATTGCAAGCGCATCTGTCATCAATGGCACTGGTAGTTTTGCATCATCCCCAAGACTAAAAAATCCCTCATGAATATGAACATCAGAGTGACAAACTCCACATGCTACTGTTTTAAGTAAGATTTCTTTACCAGATGGAACAGGCTTTTCTATTTCTCTTTCTTCTAGAGGTTTGCCGTTTTCAACTATTTGATATGCTTTCATGTTTTTATTTTTACAATTATAGATTATATTATTCTTGTTATGACCAACCTAGTAAAACTTTCAGTTACTCTTTCTTTAATTTTTTCAATTAATAATGTCTATGCTGATAGAGAAGCTTTTGAATCTACATATGTTCCATTAGCTCCTGAAAAAATTGTTATTCAAAATGCAAGTATTTATGACGGTGATGGGGGAGAGTTTTTTGAAACAGATGTTCTTGTCGAAGATGGAAAGATAATAGCTATTGGAAAAGATCTTCCTTTTTCGAATGAATTCAGGGTCATTGATGCAACTGGTAAATGGGTGACGCCTGGCATTATAGATATTCACTCTCACATGGGTGTGTATCCAGCGCCTGGAGTAAGAACTAGTTCAGATGGAAATGAGGCTACAAGTCCTGTTACTGCTGATGTATGGGCCGAACATTCGATTTGGGTTCAGGATCCACAATATGCATTAGCACTAACTGGAGGGGTTACTGCCTTTCATATTCTACCTGGCTCTGCGAACTTAATTGGAGGTAGAGGCGTAACCGTTAAGAATTTACAAAGAGTCACAATCAATTCAATGAAATTTCCTGATGCACCTCATTCTCTTAAAATGGCATGTGGTGAAAATCCAAAAAGAGTTTATGGAAATAGAGGCCAAGCTCCATCTACGAGGATGGGAAATGCAGCTGGATATAGAAAATCTTGGATTCAGGCAGAAGGATATCTGAGAAGATTAAACGAGTATGAAGAAAAGTCAGATGAAGCTAAAGAGCTTGAGTATGCACCAACAAGAGATTTAGAAATGGAAACTTTGGCTGGAGTACTAAAGGGAGAGATCTTAGTGCATAACCATTGTTATAGAGCCGATGAAATGGCAACAATGATTGATATAGCGAAAGAATTCAATTATAAAATTACAGCATTTCATCATGGAGTCGAAGCATACAAAATTGCTGACTTGTTAGCGGATAATGGTATATGTGGAGCGCTTTGGGCAGATTGGTGGGGATTCAAACACGAAGCATATGATATGGTTCAGGCCAACATTGCAATTGTAGATCAAGCAAGAAATGGAACTGGTTGTGCGATTGTTCATTCAGATGACGCAATAGGTATTCAACATTTAAATCAAGAAGCATCCAAAGCACTATCTGCAGGCAGAAGGGCAGGTTTTGAAATATCTGAGGCAAGAGCAATGAAATGGATTACATCGAATCCTGCAAGAGCTGCTGGTATTTATGATCAAACTGGATCCTTAAAAGTAGGAAAAAATGCTGATGTGGTCGTTTGGTCAAAAAATCCATTTAGTGTATATGCACTTGCTGAAAAAGTTCTTATAGATGGTGCGATTGCTTACGATAGAGAAAAAAACTTATTGCCTGCAAGTGATTTTGATATAGGCATTATGTCTCCAAATAAAAATAGGATAGAAGAATAGAAATGATTAATATGAACCTAAAATTCTTTTATCTAATATTATTTGGTCTTTTGCTTATATTTGTTGCTACAAATACCAATGCAAAAACAATAGTAATAAAAAATGCGACTATCTATGACGGGGTTAGCGACACACCTTTTAAAGGAAACATTCAAATTGAAGACGATAAGATAAAAAGAATATCTTCATCTAATTTGCAAGGCGATTTTATTATTGATGCTCAAGAAAAAATCGTTACACCAGGTTTAATTGCAACAGATACTGAAATAGGAATTGTTGAAATAGGGGCTTTAAGCGTGACTAGAGATGATTCAGCAGATATGTATAAAATCGGCTTTAGTATTTATGATGCATTCAATCCTAACTCGACCTTAATTCCATGGAATAGATCAAATGGAGTGACTACTGCGTTAACAACTCCACAGAATACTTCAAGTCCCATTGGAGGCATGGGTTCTCTATTTG
>LULV01000500.1_pt1 | contig 14730 bp, 12 predicted proteins | sample 728081 | NCBI WGS metagenome assembly LULV01 (sample SAMN03860280, study PRJNA289734) | marine metagenome | biome: seawater column; feature: ocean; material: water; isolation source: Red Sea water column Station 108 - depth 25m | place: Saudi Arabia: Red Sea | collected 2011-10-15 | depth 25 m | reverse complement strand
CGCGGGCTGAACCGGGTTCGAGAAATCGTCATAGCCATAGCTGCCTTCGCCGCCGAAACCTTCGGCATAGGCGGCTGCGGTCGATGCGCCGAAGCTGCCGCCCGACAGGGTCATGGTCGCGGTGCCGCCGATGCCGTTGCCGGTGCCGGTCAGCGTCGAGCCGCCATAGCCGTTGGCGGTGATCGACATGTCGCCGAAGCTCGCGTCGCCGCCGGTCTGCGTATAGCTGATTGTGCCGCCCTGGCCGGTGCCGCTACCGGACCCGGGTTGGCCGCCGAAACCGTTGGCCGACAGGGCGAAGCGGCTTGCGCTCAGCGTGCCGTCGCTCAGCGTGATGACGACATCGCCGCCGACGCCATTGGCCGCGCCAGTGCCCGCTCCGCCGGGCGATTCGACATTGCCATAGCCGCGCCCCTCAGCATCGGCCGCAAAATCGCCGAGGGTCATCGTGCCGCCATTCAGCACCTCGATCAACGCAGAACCCCCGAGGCCCACCGGGACCGCGCCGCCAGCGGGATCGGTGTTACCGCCCGAATAGCCGCCCATCGACAGCCGGATCGTTCCGGCAAGATCAATCGTGCCGCCGTCGGCGTGAAGCCCGATGAAGCCGCCGAACCCGTTGGCGCCGCCGACGCTGTAGCCGCTCTGCCCATCGGCATTGAAGCTGCTGAACTGGCTCGGGTCGGTGGCGCTGATGCTGCCGCCGCCCAGCGCAAAAAGGTCGATATTGCCGCCCTGCGCGGCGCCGGTGGTGCCGGCCGAATTGGCCGAGCTGCCGTTGGCGGTCAGATAATAATAGCCGGCACCCACCGATCCGCCGTCGGCGTTGATGAGGATGTTGCCGCCGTCGCCCGTTCCGCCGCTCGTCGCCACCGTGAAGCCGCCGAAGCTGCCACCGTCGGCGGTCATCTGCAGCATGCCATCGGTGGTGATCGACCCGCCGCTCGTCGCGTCGATGCGGACGCCGCCGCCCTGGCCGTTGCCGATATTCTCGCTGCTCGAAACGATGCCGCCGGCGTCGAGCTGGATATAGAAGGTGCTGTCGATCGTTGCACCATTGCTGGCGGCGACGGTGACTGTGCCGCCTAGCGAATCGCCCGACACGCCCGTATCGCCGCCCGAACTCGACGCGCCGCCATTTTCGCCGTTGGCGAGAACGATCAGCGAGTTGAGATCGAGCGTGAAGGCGCCATCGGCCGAAACTGAAGCGTCGCCGCCGGTGCCGTTGCCGCCCTGCGGGCCCGTGTCCGCATTGGCGCCGCCACCGAGGCCGCTTGCCGACAGATAGAGGTTCCCCGGCGCGATCTGGGTCGAATCGTCACCGTTCGCGCTGAAGGACGCGGTGCCGCCGACGCCGTTTCCGGCGGAAGCGGAGAAGATCGATCCGCTGGAACTCGACTGGCTTCCGCCGCCAAAACCCTGCGCATTGATGTCGGTCGAACTCGATATGAAGGTCGTGCCGGGCCCGCCAGCGGTGATCCGCGCCGTCCCGCCTGCGCCGTCGCCCGAGCGGACAAGGCCGGTCTCGCCCTGACCATCGGCGGTCACGCGAACGAAGTTGCTGGCCTGAACCGTGGCGCCGTCGGATATATCGAGCGTGGCTGTGCCGCCCTGGCCGTCGCCACTGTCGTCGGTGACGGTAGGACCGCTTTGCCCGACATAGGCGCCGCCGCCGAGCGCGCCAGCATCGACGATCAACGAGCCGACATTCATCGCGCTTCCGGGACCGCTGACGCTGATGCTCGCGGTTCCGCCGATGCCGGTTCCGCCAGCGCCGCTGTCGGTAAATCCGCCGAGGCCGCGCGCGCTGACCGTCACGCTATTGGCCGACACGCTGCCGCCGTTAAGGACGGTCAGACTGGCATTGCCGCCCTCGCCAACGCCGGTCACGACATTGGCATCGCGCGAGGCCGACACGAGGATGTCGGTACCCGCCGCAAGCTGTCCGCCGTCGACGGTGATTGCCGAGGCCGCTTTCGAACGGACGATGAACTGGCCGGTCGCGCCGACGGCCTGAACCGCGCCGACGTTGATCGTCGCGCTGTTGTCGCCCTCGAACAGGGCATTGCCCTCCACGAGAATCCGGCCAAGCTGCGGCGGCGGGACGAAGGCTCCGCCGACCGGCGGAATCGTATCGATGGGCTGGCCCAGAAAATCGCCGCTGGCGTGCGCGAAGGTGCGGCTGCGGAACAGCGTGTCGTTGACCGTGATATTGGCGCCGACGCTGCTCGCCGGCGCGGTGTCGATCGCCCCACCGGTAATGTTATAGCCCGCCGACAGGACGACTGCGCCGTCGGAATCGGTCACAGCCGAAACGGCGTCCTGATAGCCGATCTGGCCCGACACGAGCATCGATACGGCGTCATTCTTGGGAATGGCGACCATATAGATGCGCTGGGCGCCGCCACTGACCTGCTGTTCCGGTCCCGTGGTGATGCCGCTGTGGCTGATGACCTGACCGCCCTCGGCGCCGGTCAGGACGTTGATGTCGAACAGGCCTGCGTTGATGCGGATGTCGGCCTGTTCGGCGGCGACATAGGCCGCCGACCCGTTGACGTTGACGATGCCGTCCTGGACGATGCGCGGGGCGACCAGCGCGACATAGCTGCCGCCCGCCGCGCCCATATCGGCAGTGATCGAGGCGCCTGCGTCGATACGGATCGCAGCGGTGCTGCCCGATGCGCCGCGAAAGCGAATTTCGCCCCCCGGTCCGAAAAGACCGCCCGTCGTGTCGATATCGTTGGCGGTGAGGACAAGGCTGCCGACGTTGATCGCGCTGCCGCTGTTCAGCAGGATGCCGCCGGCGTTGTAGAACCAGATGCTGCCGCCCGGCGCGCCCGTCGCGGTGTCGGTGCTGTTGATGGCGCCGCTCAGCGCGATCTGCCGGCTCAGCGATCCGCCCGATCCGTTGACGAAGCGATTGAGCACCACATAATTGCCGTTGCCGCTGAAATTCCAGGCGTTGCCGGCCGGCAGGAAGTCGATGTCGCCGCCGGTGGGAGCGTTGTCGGTCGGAACCCACCCGCCATAAGCAAGCGCAGCAAGGCTCGCGGCGATCGCGCAGCCCTGCAACAATTGGCGCTTCGCCGTCCGTGCGGCGGGAAGGCTGGTGTTTGCGGTTTTGCGCATGGCGGTCGTTTCCGGTTCGAATTGCATGATCAACGAGCCCTCACACCGAATTGCGTCGTCAGGGACAGCAGGAAGCGCGGGTCGGGCTTTTGCGCCATCAGCGCTGGTCGGTTCAGCGGCACCGCGACGGTCATGTCGAGCCGGCCGAGCGTGCCGTAGGCAAGCCGCACGCCGCCACCGGCGGAGAACAGCTTTTGCGGATTCAGGCCGTTGAAGCTGCTGTCCTTGTTCCAGACCCATGCCGCATCGAAAAAGGCGAAGGGCTGGATGGCAAGCGCCTTGGTATTGGCGGGGACGAACGAGCCGTAGCGGGCCTCGGTCGTCACCGCGACCCCGCTGTCGCCGATCACCGTGCCGGGGTCGAAACCGCGTCCGACGGTGAAATTGCCGCCCGAAAATTCTTCATAGGCGACGAGCGGATCGCTCGCCCATTGCGCGCGCGGCGCCACCGACAGGGTGAATTTGGGGGTCGGTCGCCAGTCGGCCTGTGCGTTGGCGCGCAGCACGAAGGCGTCGGGTTTCGCCTCGATACGGGTCAGCGGAACCGCGCCGGGCAGGAAGCAGGCGGTGCCGCCGGGGCCGCAGTCCTTGCTGGCGCCCAGGAAATCGACGCCCTGGCGCGCTTCGAGCGAGGCGCCGAAGGCCCAGCGCGGTTCGGCGGGGGTGTAGCCGTGCCGGCCCGCGATCGATGCCGGATCGGTCCAGTTGCCATCTATGTGAAGGTTGAATACGCGCACGCGATCGCGGTTGAGGGGGACGCCGCCGATGGCGATGTATGCATAGGTATAGCTGCCGCCAAGCCGCAGACCTTCGCCGCCGACACGCATTTCGTGCGACAGTTGCAGCACCTGCTGCTCTTCGAAATCGGCGGTCGAATACAGGCTGACGGTCGTCAGGTCGCCCAAGCCGGTCAGGCCGGCGGCGCGCGCGCGGACCATGCCGCCCCAGCGGCCGACGTCGTGCGATCCGAAATTCTGGATATTGGCGTCGAAAGCGAAAGGTGTGCGCGTGACCGTGACCTCGCCGATCACTTCGCCGGGCGCATTGCCGGGACGCAAGGTCAGCCGGGCATCGAGGCCGGGGATGTCGCGCGCGAGCAGCAGATAGCGCTCGGCATCCTCGACGTTGAAGATCGGCGCGCCGTCGCTGATCGTCTGGGGCGGGACGCGCACTGCGGCAAGATAGCCCTTGGCGCGCAGCAGCGTCGCGGCGCGGTCGCGAATGTCGCACACGACCGCGATCGGCAGATCCTGGCCGACCTTGTCCGACCAGGCGGGCGCCAGCATGGCGGTGTCGATCCCCGGCGCGGCGGAGAATTCGGCGCTACGCAGCGTCACCCGGACATTGGCGAATTCGGGCGCGGCGAGCGGGCAGGGGGCGTGTTCGATACTGTCGTCGGCCGACACGACGCGCTCGCCCGTCGGTGCAATCGGCGGCGGCGCGCTGCGGGCAATTTCCTCGCGCGTCGGGACCGGCGGCGCGCTTTGCGCCGATGCGGCGGCCGGCGCCATCAAGGCGGCGATCGCCACCGAACCGGCGAGCGCCGCACCGAAACCTGTCCTGTCGCCCTTGACCGTCATATTACCCCCAACCCCGAGCGCAGGCGTTTTCGAACGCGCTCCAGCGATCCTGCCGCCCCCACGGGCAGCTAGACCAATTTATCGACCCAAGGAAAGGACTTGCGGCTCTATCCGGCCGCATAGTCTGCAACAAATATCAGACCGGCGCGGCCCCTTCAATGCCCGCCAGCCGTGCGTTCAGCCGCCGCTCGCTTCGGCTTCCGCCATCGTGTCGACGAGCCGGTTGAGCTGCGGGGTGCAGCCCTTTGCCATCAGCGCATCGACCGACGCGTCGGGGGTCGCGGGCACCTCTCCCATCGGCTTGAAGCGGATGGTGACGGGGGCGCTGAGCCCACCGCCCGACAGGCGATAATCGACATCATATTTGACCGGCATCGCATCGGACGGCCATTTGCGGAAATTGGCGCCGACGACGAAAGCAACGGTCTGCGTCTTGCCGTCCTGTTCGATCTTCAGAAGCTCGTCGGTGTCCATATAGGGGCGCCACAGCATCAGCGTCGCGGGATCGGCGACGCAGAAGGTGCCGGCTTCGCGATAGTCGATGAACCACAGGTTCGGCGCACGCAGTTCGGCGGGCTTGGGTTCGTCGGGACCGCGCGAAAACCCGCCGCGCGATCGCATCGACGGGCCGCTGGCGAGCATCCGCGTCACCGCGCTGCCCATCGTCTGGTTCGACTGGATCGGGCCGCTGGCGCCATAGGTGCCGGGCCCCGACAGGGTGCGCGTCTTGCCGCCCTGCATCAGCACGATCTTGTCGCCCGCCACGAGGGTCAGCTTGTCGCTGGCCTTCAGCTTTGCGCCGGTCGGATATTTGGACGCCGACGGACCGGTCGATCGCACGACCATCGATTGCGCTGCGGCGGTGCCGGCAACCGCGAAGGCAATGGCGGCTGCGGCGGTGGTCAGGCCCAGGCGGCGGGTCCGGAAGTCAGGAAAGGACATAGCTTTCTCCCTTGTCGGTATCGTTCAGGCGTTCGATCAGGAACATGATGGACAAATCCTTACCCCATTCGGCCGCCAATGCTGTGGCGCAGGTCACATAGGCCTTTTTATCGCCCGCCGCATGCGCGGCAACCAGCGCGGCGATCGCGGCGCGCTGATCGGGGCTGAGGTCGGCGCGCGGGGTGAAGACGTCGACCGGCTGCGCCCGCCCGCGCAGCGTCACCCGGCCCATCGGCACCAGATCGTCGCGCCCCGAACGCTCGGCGGCTTCGGCCGAGATGAGGACGCCGGTCTTCAGGCTCTTGTTCGCCGCCTCCAGCCGCGAGGCGGTGTTCATGCTGTCGCCGAGCGCGGTATATTGGATGCGGTCCTCGCCGCCGAAATTGCCGACGATTGCGTCGCCGACGTGCAGGCCGACGCGCGTCATGCCGATCGGCGGCACGCCCTCCGCCATATCGACACGAAAGGCTTCACCCGCCTGGTACATGGCGACCGCCGCCGCCGCGGCGCGCGCGCCATCGTCGGGGCGGCTGATCGGCGCGCCCCAGAAGGCGACGACCGCGTCGCCGACGAACTTGTCGATCGTCCCGCCATGCTCGAGGACGATGTCCGACAGGCGGTCGAGATATTCGTTGAGCAGCCGCGCCACCGTCTCCGGCGTCACCGCATGGCTGAGCTTGGTAAAGCCTTCGAGGTCGGTAAAGACGCAATAGATGTTGCGCCGTTCGCCGTGCAGCGAAAGCTGGTCGGGATCGCGCATGATCTGCGCGGCGACATCGACAGGCAGATATTTGCCGAGCGCCGACTGCGCGAAGGCGCGCTGACGCGAGCCGATGGTGCGCGCCGCGGTGCCGACCGCGGCATAGCCGAGCAGCCAGCCGACCGCCCAGCCGAAGGCGGGCAGGGTCGTCGTGTCGATGCCGTGGCGGTGCAGCCAGAAAGGGAAGGCGACGAAGAAGGCAAGCTGCCCCAGAAAGGCGAGCGCGACCCAGCGCGCACGCATGTCGATCAGGCTGGTCAGTCCCCCGGCGACGACGACGAGGATGGCCAGCACCCACAGCGACGGCCCCGGCACCGGCGCCGGCCAGTCGCCGTCAAGCTGCTGCGCCAGCATATGCGCATGAACCTCCAGCCCGATCATCGTTTCGTGAAGCCCGGTGATCGGATCGACAAAGCGGCTCATTGGCGTGTTGAACTGGTCGTTGTCGATGATGTCGCCGCCGATCAGGACATAGCGTCCGCGCACCAGCTCGGCGAGGCCGGCGAGCATTTCATCGTCCATCGGCACCGCAAATGTGGGATCACGCCGTCGCCGTCGGTGCGGAACAGGACGCTCGTCGGCCGGGTCTTGCCGGTGCGCACGTCGGCGATGAAGGACTGCAGGAATTTCTGCTGTTCGTAGAAGATGGTGTTCGGATTGCTCGCTTGCTCGGCATAGGCGAGCCAGGTCGGCGTCGTCATGGCGCGCAACTGCGTCTTCAGCAGATCGTCGTCGGGGCGCGGCGAATCGAAAGCGATATCGATGCCGATCGCCTTCGCGCCCATGCGGTCGATATTGGCGAGCGCGCGCGCCAGCAGCGTCCGGTCGAGCGGCGAGCGGATGCCGGTATTGAACAGCGTTTCGTCATTATAGGTAATCATGACGATGCGCTGATCCTGCGCGACGTGCGGCGCCATCAGCGTCGCGCGCGCATCGTAGAGCGCGCGTTCGGCATCGTTGACGAGCGGCATGTCCCAGCTGAAGCGCGCGAACAGTGTCGCAACGATCAGGAAGAGGATCGTCGCGGCCATCCGCGACGGGCCGAGCTGCATGACCAGCCGCCGGATCCGCTTGCGCAGCGGGATCGTCGCCGGGCCGTTGGCGGCCGGCATTGCGTCGGGCGCGGCGTCCGGGGCGATGCTCGCGGCCATCGGGTCAGCGCGCCGCGCGTCCGGTCGAAACTCCGGCGACGGGGGCGGTGGCGGTCGTCGTGGGGAGGCCGTGCAGCAGCGGCTGCGCGCCATCGCCGATGATCGCGAACCCGGCCCAATAATAGGGATGCGAGGTTTGCTGGTCGTTCATCAGCTGGCTTTGCGTCGTCCACAGCGCGTCTGCGACGCTTTCGCCTTGCGGTGCGGCGAACAGGCCGCCGATCAGCCGCTTGGTTGCGTCGAAATCGTCGGGCGCCGGCCAGTGGCTTGCGATGACCGAACGGCCGCCGGCACCGATGAACGAGCGGACGAGCCCGTCGAGCGCGCTGCCGCCGCCGCTGGCGACGCCGGCCTCGCGCGTTGCGGCGACCGAGGCGGCGCCCGCGGTATCGCACGCCGACAGGATCACCAGGTCAGCGTCGAGCTTCAGGTCGAAGATTTCCTGGAATGTGAGCAGGCCGTCCGAATCCTTGTCGCCGAACGAGGTGACAAGTGCGGGGCGCGCCGGGCAGGACGGCTTCGGCGCGGTGACGAGGCCGTGGGTTGCAAAATGGATGATGCGATAGTCGCTAAGGTCTCCGCGTTCCTTGACCGCGGTATCGGTGAAGGCACCGCCGGTGAGCAGGGTCGAGCTGTCGCGCCCGATGGTGCTGCTTGCGGTCACGAGTTCGGCGGCCGAGATCGGACGCGCCCATTGCGAGGCGTTCCACTGGCAGGTGCCATCGACGCTGTCGCTCGCCGCGCCGCGGGTGCCGAGCGAGGGCAGGACACCGCCGGCGAGCGGCAGATTTTCGCCAAGCCCGAAATATTGCCGCCGTGCGGTCGATGGCGGCGCCTGGCGCGCGTTGCGGAAGGCGAGCGCCGATACCGCGGTGCTTGGCCGGGTCGAGCGCCCGAGCCAGGCGATGCCGCGCATGTCGAAGGGGTCGGCGGCGGGATCATTGACCCGCTGTTCATAGGCGGCGAGCCCGGTGTCGGAGGTGATGAGCAGGTTGACGGGAAGTTTCAGCATCGCGCCATCGGGTTCGAAGACAAGGTGCTTGACCGCCGGCAGGTGATCGGCGGCCGGGCCGAACAGCTGGACATAGAGTTTGCGCGCGGTGGCCGCGTCGAACGGATAAGTGACGCGGCGTCCGTTTTCGACCGTCGAAATCGTCGAGCGGATCGCATCGACCGCATTTTCCAGGCCGTCGGCGTCGATGTCGGCGCGCCAGAGCTGCGCATTGCCCGGCTCGATCAGCATCGCATAGACGGCGTCGCCGACGACCAGCATCTTCAGATAGGCTTCGTCGGGGCGCAGTACCTGCTGCAATTCGCCGAGATCGAGCTTGCCCGACGATACGACGCGATATTGCGGGAACGCCGACAGTTTGGCGACGGTTTCAGCCTGCTGGAACGACAGATTGTCGATCTGTGTCTTCACATCGGTGAGCCGTGCGGCGACCTCGCCGGTCGCGGGGAGCTGGATCAGGCGCGCTTCCTCGATCCGCGCGCGTTCGATGTCGCGATTGAGCGTCGTCGCCTGACGGAACAGCCGGGCGCCGTCGCCGTCGCCGCCCGACAGTTCGCGCGCCAGCACGGCCTGCGTATCGGCGACGCCGGGACGAACCTGGAGCTGGCTGGCGACGAAGAAATCGGCGACGGCGGCGGGATCGGTCGGCGCGCGTGCCGCAAGCAGGCGGTAATAGGGCGCCATGATATTCGCCATGCCGGTCGACGACCGCTGCGTGTCGGCGAGCGCCTTTACCACCGCGTGATAGAGGGCGAGCGCCTCGTCGTCGCGGCCCTGGCGGGTCAGGAAGGCGGCGTAGCGCGCGCGCGCCGAGGCGAGCGCATTGGTTTCGGGATATTCGATCGCGAGCGCATCGACCGATTCGCGGAAACGCGCATCCGCTGTGCCCATATCGCCCAGCGCCTCTTCGGTCAGTGCGAGCTCGCCCAGCATCTGCGAACGCAGCCGGACGATCGAGGTGACACGCCCCTGCCGCACGGCCAGCGCGTCGGTCAGGCCCTTGAGCTGGAGCTGCTTGGCGGTATTCGCGTCCCCGCGCAGGCGATCGACTGTGCCGAGCAGGTGCGTCGCCTGTGCGTCGATGATCTGCGCGCGCTCGAGCGGGCTCAGCCGCTCGCTGTCCGATGTCTGGCGGATGGCGCGGGCGTTGCTGCCGCTGTTGACCCCGGCGGTGATCGCTGGGGTCAGCGTGACGCTGCCGTCGGCGGTTTCGATCGATGCGGTGGTCGGCGGCACCGGACGCTGCAGGATTTCGGCGGCGCGCGCATAGTCGCGCTGGTTGAGCGCATCGATCGCCTGAAAATTGCGCCGCAGGCGCAATTGCACCGGATCGCTCGTCGGGATCGCATCGACATCGGCGAACAGGCGCGCGGCTTCGGCAAATTCGCCGAGGTTCGATTTCTGAAGCGCGCGGTTAAGCGTGAATTCGCTCGGATCAATGTCGCCGGTGGAGGCGTCGTTCGCGGTGCGGCGCGACAGCGCTTCGAAAAATTCGGCCGCTTCGGCATAGTCGCCGCTGTGATTGCGGCGATAGCCTTCGGCGAGTGCACGGTCGAGGTCGATCGTGCCGGCGAGCGTGCGCGCGAAGCCTTCGTCGCCGCCGCCAACCGATGTGGTTGCGACCTTGATGACGCCCGGTGCGACCTTGTGCTGGCGGATCGATTGGAGCGCGAGCGTCAGTGCGTCGCCATAAGCGGCAAAGCCTTCGGCGGTGTAGGCGGTGGCGCCGTCCATTTCGATGCGGCTCGCCCATTCGACGCTGCTGCCCTTGATCGTGCAGCGACCGTCGGCACCGCAGACGATGTTCGGATCGCGCGCCGCTGCCAGCCGCTGCGCCGCGTCGGCTTCGCTGGCACGCAGCGCGCGGATATAGCCGACGGGCTGGCTCGCATCGCGGCAAACGATCACCCAGGCGCGGTCGAACATGCCCTTGACGACGGCGTCGCGGACCGTCGCCTGCACCTCGCACAGCGAGCCGCCCTGGCTGCCGATCGAAAAGCTGTCGCGGAGCGTCGGGTCTTCGCCTTGCGCCCAGGCCGGGACAGGCGCCGATGCGGCGAGCAGCGCCAGCAAGGACAGGCGAAACGCAGGTCGTACGGTCATCACGATATTCCCCCAGGGTCACGGCATCGGGCACCTGGCCATCTGGTTGGCGGCAAGGCGCAGTCTGTTGCTGCGGTACGACCCATTCCCGTTGCGGCGGACCCTAAACCCCTTGTGGCGAAAAGGGAAGTGATCTGCCGCACAGGCGGCTTGCGCGCCGGGGCGCGGCCACCTATCTGCCATCCCGACAGGGTCAATTTCCAAAAGAGGGTGAAATGAGCGGATTCGACGATCGTGAACGGGCTTTCGAGGCGAAGTTCGCCCGCGACCAGGAGGTGCAGTTCCGCATCACCGCACGCCGCAATCGCCTGCTCGGCGAATGGGCCGCAGAGCGCATGGGGCTGACGCCCGAGGAAACCGACGCCTATGCCAAGGCGGTCGTGCAGGCCGATTTCGAGGAAGCCGGCGACGAGGATGTGATCCGCAAGCTGGCTGGCGACCTGACCGCCGCCGCGGTCGAGATCAGCGACGCCGAAATCCGCTCGATGCTCAACGAAAAGACGGCCGAGGCGCGCCGCCAGTTCATCGACACGCAGAACTGATCGCGGAATCGGGCAGGACATCCGGCATGGGCATGCGCGAATCCGATTTGCGGGCGATGATCGAGGCGGCGCTTCCCGACGCGGAGGTGACGATCACCGATCTTGCCGGCGACAATGATCATTATGCGGCGCATATCGTCAGCGAATCCTTTCGCGGGTTGAGCCGCGTCGCGCAGCACAAGGCGGTCTATGCGGCGCTTGGTGGGCGCATGGGCGGCGAACTTCACGCCTTGCAATTGACCACCGCCATCCCTTCATAGGGGTATGACCCCAATGCGGCGCGCCCGCGCCCGTGCCGGAGACCTGTTATGACCGAAGCCACTCACGACCGCATTGCCAAGCTGGTCGCCGACAATCCCGTCCTGCTCTTCATGAAGGGCACGCCGCTTTTCCCGCAGTGCGGCTTTTCGTCGCGCGCCATTGCGATGCTCGACCGGCTTGGCGTCGAATATGCCAGCGTCGATGTGCTGCAGGACATGGAAATCCGGCAGGGCATCAAGGAATTTTCGGACTGGCCGACGATCCCCCAGCTCTATGTGAAGGGCGAATTCGTCGGCGGCAGCGATATCATGATGGAAATGTGGGAAGCCGGTGAGCTGCATCAGCTCGTCAACGGTCTTCCCGCGCGCGCCGACTGACATGACGCAGACCATCGGCTGACCGGCCGGGCCGGCGGTATAGACCGCGCGCCCGGCTCGACCTTGCCTATTGCCAGTCGAAACGCAGCGGCGCTTCGCGAAAGGCGAAGCGGTCGAGATGACGCGCGACCGCGCCCTTCAGTGCCTCGAGCTGGCCTTCGGCGCTCGCATCGATGCGAACCGACAGCGCGGCTTCGCCGGCGTCGAAGGTGACCAGCCCGTCGCCGGGCCAATCCGCTCCGCGCGCGTCGCGCGGAAAGGTGACGGTGCCGTGATCGGCGGTGAAGGCGACCGCCAGATTATGCTGCCAATGCTTGCAAAGCTGCTGCAGATATTTGCTCGCATGCGCCGTGGGGACCTGCGCGGTGGCGGTATGGGTCATCTGAGCCTCCATCAAAGCCGCTCGATCTTCTGTGCCGCTTCGTCGATCCGCGCCACAATCTCGTGGAGCGTGGCTTCGTCGAGCTCGCGGTCGCGCAGCCGGTTCATCAATACGGCACGCAAATTGCCCATCGCCCGGCGCACTGAAGCGCTGTCGGTGCGCTGCTGCTCATCGCCGACTTCCGCCAGCCGCGCCAGCAGTTCGTCGACGAGCGCGGCATTGGCGTCGAGTTCGGCCTGACCCTCCGGCGTGATCGCGAAGAGCTTCTTGGCGCCCTCGCTGTCGGCGGCGGCAATCTGGCCCATGTCGTCGAGCAAGGTGAGGGTAGGGTAGATCACGCCGGGGCTGGGCGCGTAGGCGCCGCCCGTCAGTTCCTCGATCCGCCGGATCAGGTCGTAGCCGTGGCGCGGTTCGTCGGCGATCAGCCGCAACAGGACGAGGCGCAGTTCGCCGCTGTCGAACATCCGGCGACGCCGGCCGCGGCCCTCGTCATCGTGGCCGTGACGGCCGCCAAAGCCGCGCCCGCGGCCGAAGCCGGGTCCGAATCCGCGCCCGCCGTGGCGCATGCCATAGCGCATGCCGCATCCGCGATCGCCTCTATGTCCATGAAAGTGCATGTCTTTATCCTTCAGACTGTTTTTAGATAGCTCTAAGATATATCGTAAATAAAATTGCGCAAGGGGTTTTGCGATTTTGTGCGCGAGCGCTCTGTGGCCGGAGCGGCTATTTCCCTTGACTCGCTGCGGCTCGCCGCTATTAGGCGCCCCCGTGTTGTCAGGGTTCCGATCCTGGCAATTCCGTCCGAGACAGTTGGTGCGGGGGATTTGCTCCGCTTAATTTCCAGCCTAGACGGGGAACAGTCTTTTTCGGTCGCCCGCCTGTATCCAGGCGCCCGCGGCTTGACCGACCCCATCGGACATCGCCACGCAACGGACAGACGGGATGCGTCCTTTCTGGCCTTTGCGTTCGTTAGCCGCCCGGCGGCGCGCCCTGTTGCGCGCATCCGGGCACAGAGTGGAGAAACAGGCATGGATCGTGCTCAAAAAGCCGATGCCGTATCCTCGCTGAACGCTACGCTGTCGAATGCGGCTTCGGTTGTGATCGTTCGCAACCTTGGTCTTACCGTCGCCCAGTCGACGGTGCTTCGCCAGCAGATGCGCGACGCGGGCGCGAGCTTCAAGGTCGCGAAGAACCGCCTGGCCAAGATCGCGCTCGAAGGCACGCCCTACACCGGCATCAGCGATTATCTGACCGGTCCCACGGCTATTGCCGCTTCCACCGATGCGGTGGCGGCTGCGAAGATCGCCGTGGAATTTGCCAAGACCAACGACAAGCTTGAAATCGTTGGCGGCGGCATGGGGGATGTGGTCCTCGACGTGGAAGGCGTGAAGGCGCTCGCTTCGCTGCCGTCGCTCGACGAGCTGCGCGGCACGCTTATCGGCCTGCTTCAGGCTCCGGCCACCAAGGTTGCCCAGATTGCGGCAGCCCCGGCTGGTCAGCTGGCGCGGGTCTTTGGTGCCTATGGCGCCAAGGAAGCAGCATAAACCCTACCTACCCTTACCAATTCACCGGGCTATCCCGGTTTTGATGGAGAATGAAAATGGCTGATCTTGCTAAGATCGTTGAAGACCTGTCGGCGCTGACCGTTCTGGAAGCTGCTGAACTTTCGAAGATGCTCGAAGAAAAGTGGGGCGTTTCGGCCGCCGCTGCTGTCGCTGTTGCCGCTCCGGCTGCTGGCGCTGGCGCTCCGGCTGCTGAAGAAAAGGACGAATTCGACGTCGTCCTGACCGGCGACGGTGGTCAGAAGATCAACGTCATCAAGGAAGTCCGCGCGATCACCGGTCTGGGCCTGGGCGAAGCCAAGGCGCTCGTCGAAGGCGCGCCGAAGGCCGTCAAGGAAGGTGTCAACAAGGCCGAAGCCGAAGACATCAAGAAGAAGCTGGAAGCTGCCGGCGCGACCGTCGAACTCAAGTAAGTTCGCTGTCGTTCGTAGCGGTTTCCGCCGGTTCCCGGCGGAACCACGGCGACAAGAAAAAGGGCGGTGCCTTGCGGCGCCGCCCTTTTTCCTTGCGCGACGAACGAACCGGACGCGCGCGGCTGGTCAGCCTCTGGCTCAGCCCTTGGCGAAACCGGGGCGCAGGCCCGCGCGCGCGGGGCGGGTGTCCGGACGATGCACGTCCTGCTGCGCCGGGGCCGGTTCGGGACGCTGGGCGATATCCCACGCGCTGGCCGGCTGGCGGCGCATATCCTTCTGTTCAGCGAGCAGCGCATCATAGTCCATCCGTTCGCGGCGGTCATAGAAGCGCGCGCGCTTCAGTCGCTTCTTGAGCGTCAGGAACGGATTGTCCTCGCTCGGGCCGGCCATGGCCAGCGCCTCATGGCGGCCCATGCTGCCGTGCGGCGCGGTGGCGAATGCGGGCGCCGAACGCGGCTTGGCGGGCGGTGCCGTAATGACAGGCGCGCGATGGGCTTCGGGCGCAGGGTCCGCGAC
>LULV01000585.1_pt1 | contig 14835 bp, 23 predicted proteins | sample 728081 | NCBI WGS metagenome assembly LULV01 (sample SAMN03860280, study PRJNA289734) | marine metagenome | biome: seawater column; feature: ocean; material: water; isolation source: Red Sea water column Station 108 - depth 25m | place: Saudi Arabia: Red Sea | collected 2011-10-15 | depth 25 m | reverse complement strand
CCTCTAGCAATTACCTCTTGTACATTGCTAGTTGTTTTATCTAATAAATGTCTTTGACTAGCGGTGACTATGACTGGAGTTCCTTCTTCAATAAGTGCAAGTGTTCCGTGCTTAAGTTCTCCTGCTGCAAGAGCTTCAGCATGAAGATAAGATATCTCTTTCAATTTTAATGCCCCTTCAGCAGCCAAAGCATAATCTAAGCCTCTACCTATAAAATAAATATCTTTCTTCTTGTAAATTAGTTTTGATATCTGTTTTACTTGATCTTCACACTTTAATGCTTCTTCGATCAAAGAAGGAAGCGCCTTAATCTCTTCAAGTGAAGTATCTAATTTATTATTTGAATCCCAATGTTTTGCTAGCAAAAGTTGTCCAACTAACATTCCCAAGTATGCTTTTGTTGATGCCACACCAATTTCTGGACCAACGTGAAGGTAAAATACACTATCTGCCATTCTTGCAAGTGAGCTCCCAACAACATTTACTAAAGCTAATACGTGAGATCCATTTTCTTTTAGTAATTCTGTTGCTGCGATTGTATCCATAGTTTCACCAGACTGAGATATAACAATAGCAAGATCATTTTTGCCTATGATTGGCTCTCGATATCTAAACTCAGAAGCAAGTTCAACACTTACAGGAACTCCAAGAACTTTTTCAAATAAATCTTTACCAAATAAACCAGCATGATAAGCAGTACCGCAAGCAACAATCCATATCTTTTCAAACTTTTTTGCTTTATCTAAATGTATTGGTATTTCTGTTGAGTTTTTTTCAATTCTTCCTGCAATTGTTCTCTCAATTACTTCTGCTTGTTCAAGTATTTCTTTATACATGAAATGGTCATGACCAGCTTTTTCTGCTTCAGAGACCTCCCAGTCTATAACTTGAATATCTCTTGTTATTACATTTTTTTCTATATCGTACAAAGTAAAATTTCCATCGTTAATTTCTACAAAGTCACCATTCTCTAGAAATATCATTTTGTTTGTATATTCTAAAATTGCTGCAGAGTCAGATGCTAAAAAGACCTCCCCCTCACCAACACCTAGGACTAATGGACTCATCATTCTTCCAGCTACAATTGTGCCTGGCTGTTTTGTTGAAGTTACAACAAGAGCATAGGTACCATCAAGTGATTTAGCTACATCTAAAACAGTATCTAACAACTCACCATTCCATTTTCTACTCAACTCAACAGCAACAACCTCTGTGTCGGTTTCCGAAATAAAGCTATAATCGTCTTGAATTAAATCATCTTTTAACTCAGCGTAGTTCTCAATAATTCCATTGTGAATGATGGCAAACTCATTAGCATTATCCGCATGAGGATGAGCATTAACATCGCTCGGAACTCCATGTGTTGCCCATCTTGTATGACCAATTCCAATGTTTCCTTTTATTGAAGTTCCTTCTAAATGCTCCTTAAGCACACTGAGTTTTCCTTCTTTTTTTTCTATTGATAGGTTATCTCCATCAATTAAAGCCACTCCCGCAGAATCATATCCGCGGTACTCTAATCTTGATAATCCACTAATTAGAATTGGTAAGGGTTCTTTTGGGCCTGAATACCCGATTATTCCACACATACTTTCTCCATTCCAACGAGCAAGTTGAAATTAAGACTACGTTAAATTGACTCTGTTCAGCAATTTCTTGCTGTTTTTAAACAATTTATTACGACCGTAGAGCCGAGTATGCATCCGCCGAATTTTTCGATAACATACTACCTCGTCACCTTTTTCAAGGCCTGGCGCTAATTTGCTCGTTGTTTATATTATAAGTAAAAAAATTAAGTAAAAAGATAGTTTTTAATATTGTTTATTAATTCATCACTAAATTCATTCACAGAATGACTATCTTTAGCTTCAATTAGCACTCTAAGCAATGGCTCAGTTCCTGAATTTCTAATCAAGTACCTTCCATCTAAATCGTATTTATCAGACAATTTTTTTGCTATGTTATTCAATTCTTTAATTTGGTTTTCCTCAGGCATAGTACTCAATTCAAGATTGACTAATTTTTGCGGATATTCCTCAATATTTTCAGATTTAAATTTTGATAATGTAGTGTCAAAAAATGCAAGTGCTTTTAAGCAGTATATGAAAGTTACAAGGCCATCACCTACTGGTAATGCTTCAGAAATAATTATATGACCAGATTGCTCCCCACCTATTGAGGCATTGTTTTCATCCATCGCTTCTGCAACATATTTGTCGCCTACTTTAGTTTCAATATTCTTAAAATTGTTTTTATCCATTGAATTTTTAAAGCCGTAATTTGCCATAACTGTTGATACGACCACTTTATTGTTTAACTGATTAATTGCCTCAAGATACTTTGCAATTAATAATATAATCACATCACCATTACAAATATTTCCTTCCTCATCTAGCAAAATGAGTCGATCTGCATCACCATCAAACGCTGCACCAATTTCGTTTTTTCCACTATTTTGCTTTAAGTTATCAAGGTGAGTTGCTCCACAATTTAAATTTATATTTTCTCCATCTGGATTATTTGAAATTATTCTAAATTTGGCTTTTTTTGACTTAAACAAATCTTCAATTATTTTATATGAAGACCCATTAGCTGTATCAAACAATACATTAAATTTAGCTAGATCAAAATTAATTAAATTATTTAAAAACTCAAGGTAGGCTTGATATCCATTCTGAGATTCTTTGGAAGTTGTAAACTCTTTAGGTAAATTAACATCAGATAGAGCTTTTTCTATATCTATTTCAAGACTGTCAGATAGTTTTGAACCTTTATGATCAATTAATTTAATACCGTTATATTCACTTGGGTTATGAGATGCTGAAATAATTACACCAAGATCATGATTGAATTCTTTTAAAAGAACAGGCATTGAACCAGAAGGAAGCACTCCATAATTAATAACCTCGACATTTTCACTTAAGCCAGCACATATCCAATCTAGAAGTTCTAACGATGAACTTCTTGTATCTAAAATTACTGCCACGGATTTTGGTGATAAAAGTAACTCTACAGAAGAAAATATTTTTGAAACTAAATCTTTATTTAGAGTTTCGTTTGGAATACCTCGGATTCCATCAGTACCGAAATATTGCTTCAATTTTTTGACTATCTCTTAGTAAATTGCTCGGCTCTTCTTGCTTTCTTGAGACCATATTTTTTACGCTCAACTTTTCTCGCGTCTCGAGTAAGCAACCCGGCTTTTTTTAATTTAGGTCTTAAGTCAGGATCAACTTCTAATAATGCACGTGATATTCCAAGTGAAACTGCGTCTGCCTGAGCTGATAATCCACTACCACTTACATTGGCAACAACATCATATTTTGAATCCATGTTTACAACTTTAAAAGGTTTCTCAATTGTCATTTTCATAGATGGACTTGGAAAATATTGTTCTACATCTTTTCCGTTGAATGTAAATTTTCCTGTACCTTCAGTTAAAGTAACTCTTGCTACAGAGGTTTTTCTTCTTCCAGTTCCATAAAATGAGTTAGCCATTTTCTTCTACTTTCTTTATGTTAAAACTTAGCTCTTTTGGATCTTGACTTTGATGAGGGTGGTTTGAATCTGCGTATATGTGAAGTTTTTTTAATATAGATCTTCCTAATCTATTTTTTGGCAACATACCCCATACAGCGCGTTCAATTATTTTTTCTGGCTTTCTCTGCCTTAGAGAATTAAAACTTTCAGATTTTATACCTCCAGGAAACCCGGAATGTGAATGGTACATTTTTTGTTCAGACTTTTTTGAAGTAATAGATATTTTTGAAGCGTTTATTACAACCACGTGATCTCCTACATCTAAATGAGGTGCGTATTGAGGTTTATGTTTTCCTCTCAAAATCTGTGCAATTTCACTGGCTAGTCTTCCAATAGGTAGACCACTTGCATCAACTAAGTGCCAGTTGCGTTCTGAGGATTCTATTCCTTCAAATGTTGTTTTTGTATTCATTTATCAATCTTTAGAATTGTAACGAAATACTAGTATAAAGTGCATATATATTTATGAAAACTAGTATTTAACTTTCCAAAGAGTTAAACCGTTAGCAGGAGCTATATAATTTAAACGATTTCCATCAGGTTTATCTAATTGTGATTTTATTTCTTTTAATGTTAATTTATTATCATTAAAAGCCAGTTGTACGCCGACTAAATTTCTCACCATATTTCTAAGGAATGAATTTCCAGTAATTGTATATGTAAAAATATTAGAGTTTTTTTTCCATACACTTTTAAAAATTTCTCTTTCAGGATTTTTATTTTTTTCAACTTTAGCAAATGATGAAAAGTCATTCTTTCCCAAAAATAATTGAGATATTTCATTCAACTTTTCCAAATCGAGTGATGAATTATGTTGGTGAGTACTATTAAGTAAATATGGTAATTTTTTTTGATTATCCATTGTAGAGTAAACATAAGTTCGTTCTTTTGCACTGTACCTAGCATGAAAATCATTACTAATTTGATTAAATGAATTTACTGAAATAGAGTTTCCAAGTAATTTATCAATTGAAGAGATTAATTTTTCAGTAATTTTAATATCCGTAAGAATATTTAATACTTGTTCTTTTGCATGTACTCCAGCATCAGTTCTACCAGAATAATTTAATTCGTAATCTTTAATCAGTAAATCAAGAACTTCTTCAATTTTGCCTTGTACAGTTGGTCTACTTCTTTGTTTTTGAAATCCGTAAAAACTTGATCCATCATATGCAATACTTACTTTGTAATTTTGCATTTAAACAAAAATACGGATAGGGTCTGAAAATAGTGTTAAGACAAGTAAAAAAGTTACTGTTGTTATACTTGCCACCCTATCCTCAAATAAAAAAGCTGAACGTAGAGATTTTGATAATACAAAATACATCCAAGCAAATATTGATATAGTTGTAATTTGCAAAAAAATGGCTGGAATAGTGATCAAAGAATTTATTAAAACAACTACACCAATGAATCCTACAAGACCATGCGTGTAGCCTGTAAAAACTAAAAGAGAAGGGATTTCGATTTGTTGATTAAATGCTCTTGACAATAAAAACCAAATTGCAAGATTTGCAAAAAGCCATGCAAAAATTCCATCAACAACTCCATAAAAAATTATATCTGCAATATTGACTACTGAAGCATTAATGACCAAAGGTATGTAAATAGACAGCAAGCTCAGCAATACTACTATTAGGGCATTGCCAGATTCATACCTGTCATTACTGATTTCAATAAAAGTTGACTGATCGAATCTTATAAATTTTTTAAATTGTGACCAAATATTTTTAAGTGAGTTCACTCTTTAAACTAGCTCTAAAATAGCTAATTCTGTTCCATCACCCTGTCTATGTCTTGTTCTTGTAATTCTTGTATAACCACCATCACGGCCTTCATACTTGGGACCAATTTCTTCAAATAGTTTTGCTACTACAGATTTGTCTTGAATCATTTTCAAAACTTGTCTCCTGTCATGTAAAGATCCTTTTTTGGCTTTGGTAATTACTTTTTCAGCGTAAGGCTTTACTGTCTTTGCTTTAGTAACTGTTGTCTCAATTTTTTCATGTTGAATCAAAGCACTTATCAAATTACTTATAATTTGATCTTCATGAGAAGATGAGCCCCCAAGTCTTTTACCTTTAGTTGGTTTAGGCATCAGCCATATCTCCAGAGTCTAGGTCGGAACTTGTTGGTAAACTTAAACCTAATTCATCTAGCTTTGCTACAAGCTCATCTAAGCTTTTTTGACCAAAGTTAGTTAGGTTCAACAAATCATCTTCTGTATATTCAAGAATTTGTCCTACAGTAGTGATATTTTCTCTTCCAAGACAATTTCTTGGTCTTTCAGATAAATCTAAAGCATCAACAGATAATGAGAGATCTGGGGAACTGCCTTCAGAAATTGTAAGCTCACCAAGCTCGAGTCCAACACCTTCATCTATATCAGCAAAAAGCTTCCATAATTCACCCAAAGTTTTGCCAACTGAAGATATTGCTTCACTAGGCTCAATTGAACCATCAGTTTCAACATCTAAAGTTAATTTATCATAGTCAGTAACTTGTCCAACTTGAGTAGGGGAAACTCCGTAGCTTACGCTTACAATTGGAGAAAAAATCGAGTCGATAGGAATAAAGCTAGAGTCACTAGTCTTATTTTTATCTGCAAGTCGATATCCGACACCATGAGCGATTGATACTTCCATGTCTAATGTGGCTCCATCTGAAAGCGTACAAACTTTTAAGTCAGTATTGACAACTTCAACTCCTGCTGGACATTGAATTTGTGCAGCTAGGACATCACCAGGACCCTTAGCTTTGACTGTTAATGTGTGATTTTCTTGATCTTCGACTTTCAAGACTAATCGTTTTAAATTTAAAAGAAGATCTAAAACATCTTCTACTACACCGGGTATAGATGTAAATTCATGATTCACACCGTCAATTTTTATTCCAGTTACAGCAACTCCAGGAACTCTTGATAAAAGTGCTCTCCTCATTGTGTTACCAAGTGTTAATCCAAAACCTGGCTCAAGCGGTTCGATAACAAATTTTGTTCTGTTATTACCAAGCTCTTCTTGAGTAATTTCAGGTCTTTGTAGCATCAACATATTATTTTCTCCTCTCAAATTTTATTTTGAATAAAGCTCTACTATTAATTGTTCTTCAATTTGTGAACTTGCATCATTCCTTGTCGGAGATGCAGCAATCTTTACAATTTTCTTTTTACTATCGACATCCAACCAAGAAGGTATAACGTAGTCTTGACCAGTATCAATGGTGTGTTGAATAACAATTAAATCTTGGCTTGAGTCTTTTATCTCAATTACATCTCCAGCTTTAACTTGATGCGATGGAACGTCTACGAATTTTCCATTTAATTTGAAATGTCTGTGCGATACAAGCTGTCTTGCTTGAGGTCTAGTTGATGCAAAACCAGCTCTATAAATTACATTATCAAGTCTTGATTCAAGTAAAATCAAAACTTTTTGCTTTTCTTTTAATTGGGTTCCGTAATCAGTTTCTCTTGCACGCTTTCTTCCATTTTCTCCAGGAGGATATGGTCTATCTTGAAGTGCTTTGTCGCCCTTCCTGTTTTCAAATACATTAAAGCCTATTCTTCTTGATACTCTAACTCGAGGTCCTGTATATCTAGCCATTATCCCCTTCTTCTTTTCTTGGGTCTGCACCCATTGTGAGGTGTTGGTGTTATATCTTTAATAGTCCCTACATCCATTCCCATATTTTGTAGAGTTCTAACAGCTGTTTCTCTACCAGCACCAGTTCCGCTAATGATAATGTCTAGCTTATGCACACCGTGCTCTGTAGCTCTTCGAACTGCCTCTTCTGCAGCGACTTGAGCAGCATAGGGTGTAGATTTTCTTGAACCTTTAAATCCTACTGAACCACCGGATGTCCAAACTATTGTTTGTCCGGCTGGGTCAGAAATATTAATTATTGTGTTGTTGAAACTAGCTTTAATATGAGCTACTCCTGAAGGAACATTTTTCTTGTTCTTCTTTTTAGTTTTTTGATCTGCCATTATTATTTAGTCGCTTTCTTTTTTCCGGCAATTGCAAATCTTGGGCCTTTTCGTGTTCTAGCATTAGTGTGAGTTCTCTGTCCTCTGACTGGTAATCCCATTCTGTGCCTTAATCCTTGATATGTTCCAATTTCTGTTTTTCTACGAATATTTTGGGACACATCTCGTCTAAGATCTCCTTCAACTCTAAAATTAGCTTCGATGTATTTTCTAATTTGAGCAACTTCATCGTTTGTTAAATTACTTACTCTTGTGCTGGGGTCAATTTTTAAATCAACACAAATATCTTCAGCTCTTTTGGCTCCGATTCCATGGATGTATCTCAAAGATGCTATAACTCTCTTATCCCTTGGGATATCAATACCTGAAATACGTGCCATTATAAATTAACCTTGCCTTTGTTTGTGTCTAGGATTTCTTTTATTAATAACGTAAAGCTTTCCTTTTCTTCTTACAATTTGGTCATTTGGACCACGCTTTTTAATACTTGCTTTAACTTTCATTTATGTCTCCAAATAATCCTACCTCTTGTTGGATCATATGGTGAAACTTCCATTTCAACAACATCACCCGGAAGGATTCTAATGTACCTCATTCTCATTTTTCCAGACACATGAGCTAATATTTCAGCTCCACTTTCAAGCTGAACCTTAAAAGAGGCATTTGGCAGTGTTTCCTTTTTCTTTTTCTACCAAAATTAGCCTTGATTATGTGACCGATTTACTAGATTAGTGCGATTTGAAACTATTACAAACACAAAATTAAAATAAGTTTTCAGTAAAAACACGTGTTCCTTCCTCGGTAATTCCTATAGTATGTTCCCAATGTGCAGACTTTTTTCCATCTAATGTTCTAATTGTCCAGCCATCTTCATCAATAAAATTCTCTTCTGTACCAAGATTAAACATTGGCTCAATACATATTGCCATACCTGTTTTTAATTCAAAACCTTGATTCTTCTTACCATAATGGGGTACTTGGGGTTCTTCGTGCATTTCTTGACCTATTCCATGACCAACATAGTTCCTAACATTGCCAAAATTGTTTTTCTTAGCTATTTTGTCAATCTTATGACCAATAGTTCCCAGTTTTTGACCATCCTTTACAAGTTTTATACCTTCATGAAGTGCATGTTTAGTTTTTGATAATAGATTTTTTTCTTCTTCTGTAATTTCACCAACACCAAAACTAAAAGCTGCATCAGCATGATATCCTTCAAAAATAACGCCAACATCAATAGAAATTATATCTCCTTCATTTACAACATAATCATTGGGTATTCCATGAACAATTACATCATTTGGTGAAGCACATATATGAGCTGGATAATCGTGATATCCTAAAAAACTAGCTTTTACATTTGACTTCTCAATTATATTTTTGGCAATATCATCTAAATCAATAAGTGTCATGCCTGCTTTTGTTTTATCATAAATTTCATAGTGTATATTTGATACAACTTTTCCTGCAGCTTCCATCTTTTTAAAATCTTCTGGTGTTTTATATGTAATCATTATTTAAAGTGTCTAGAAATTGAGTTGTAAATATCCTCTACTTCCCCAACAGCATCTATAACATTTACCAAGTTTTTTTCATTATAAAAATCAACTAAAGGCTGCGTATCTTTTTTGTAAACTTCAAACCTGACCTTAATTGAATCTTCAGTATCATCGGATCTGCCAGTCATTTCCCCTCTTAGTAAAATTCTTTTTATTAATTCATCTTCGTTTACTTCAAATACAAAAACTTTCGCAACAGGAAATTCTTTATCTAAACTCTCTAAGCTTTTAGCTTGGGGTAAGGTTCTGGGGAAGCCATCAAGGATTGCACCATTCTTACAGTCTTCATTATTCAGTCTCTCTAGAAGCATTTCTATAACTAATTTGTCAGGGACTAAATTTCCTTCATCAAGAAGACTTTTAGCTATTTTACCTAGTTCAGTTCCACTGCTTACATGTTCTCTCAACATATCACCCGTTGAGATATGGGCTAGGTCAAATTCAGACGCAATTTTCAGAGCTTGAGTTCCTTTTCCTGCACCTGGCGGTCCAAGAAATATATTTAATTCACTCAATCAATGAATCCTTCATAATTTCTCATGCTTAACTGACTTTCAATTTGCTTCATAGTTTCAAGAGCAACACCGACAGTTATTAAGATTGAAATTCCGCTAAAACCTAAAGGTATATCCCAAATCGCAGAAGCTATCGATGGCAATACTGCGACGGATGCTAAAAATATAGAGCCTGGTAAGGTAATTCTGTTTATTATATGTGACAAATAATTTGTTGTTGATATACCCGGCCTTACTCCTGGAACGAAGCCACCTTGCCTTCGGATCATGTCTGATTGACGTACTGGATCAAATTGTATAGTTGTATAAAAATAAGTAAAAAATATTATCAATATCCCTAAAAAGAAAATATAAAACCATGTTGTACCCTGGGAATTTGCCAAATTAACGTCTATCCAATTTCTAATTGCTGCAGTAACAGAATTATCTTGTGGTAATGAAGTAGCTACTAATGCAGGAAAAAACAAAATACTTGTCGCAAAAATAACTGGGATAACTCCAGCACTGTTGACCTTAAGAGGGATATATGTGCTTTGACCACCCATAACTTTTCTGCCTCTTACTCTTTTTGCAAATTGTATAGGGATTCTTCTTTGACCTTGCTCAACATAGATTATTCCAACAATCATTAAAAAGAACATGAGCATTAAAAATGTAAATTGTCCAATTCTTCCTTGTCCAGCAGTTACCTGATATGCACCTCCAAATTGTGCAGGAAGCTGGCTTACAATGCTAGCAAAAATAATTAATGACATTCCATTTCCAACTCCTCTTTGTGAAATCAACTCACCAATCCACATAATAAAGGCAGTACCTGCAGTCATTGTTAAAACTATCAATCCAACTCTAGATGGTGTGTAATTTGGAATAAGTGAAATACCACCTGTGAGACTACCTCTAGAAAATAAATAAGTTAAGGCAGTTGATTGCAATAGAGCTAAAACTACTGTTATGTACCTTGTCCATTGAGTGATTACTTTTCTACCAGACTCTCCTTCTTCTTGTAGTTTTTGTAATCTTGGTATCACAACTGTTAATAGCTGAAGAATGATACTAGCTGTAATGTATGGCATAATTCCTAAAGCAAAAACAGAAAAAGTCTCTAAAGCACCTCCGGAAAATAAATTTAATAAACCATAAATTCCAGCTTGTGATCCTGAGTCAGTTAGACGTTGAACAGCCTCTAAATCTACTCCTGGTACTGGCACTGCTGCACCGAGCCTGTAAACAGCAAACATAAAAAGAGTAAAAAATATTCTTTTTCTAAGGTCTGGAATTTTAAATATATATCTAAATATTGAGAGTTGCATAATTACTCATTAATTATCTCGACAGACCCGCCAGCACTTTCAATTTTACTTTTAGCTACTTCACTAATCGCATGAATCTTAAGGTCAATTTTTTTTGTAACTTCACCATCACCTAAAACTTTAACAAGACCTTTTTTTCTAGTTAAACCAAGTTCCCTAAGAACATCAGGATTAACTTCACCTTCAGCAGCTTTTTCTTCGAGATCACTTACATTTACAACAACATAAGACATTTTAGGTGGATTGTTTAAACCTCTTAATTTAGGAATCCTCCTATATAAAGGAATTTGACCTCCTTCAAAATATGCAGGAACGGTTTTCCTAGCACCTGTACCTTTAGTTCCTCTACCTGCGGTCTTTCCTCGCTTTCCAGCTTCACCTCGACCTTTTCTTAATTTCTGTTTTGTAGATCCAGGTGTTGGTTTTAAATGATGAAAACGTAACTTTTTCATTAAATTTCCTCAATTTCAACAAGGTGTTCAATTTTGTTAAGCATACCTTGAATCATAGGGTTCACTTCTCTTTCAGTAAAAGAATTTATCTTTTTTAATCCTAAACTTCTGGCAGTTTCTCTTGCTTTGGGTTTCTCGCCTATCAAGCTTCTCTTTAAGGTTATTTTAACTTTCATCAGAAACCTTTACTTTTTTTTCAGCTTTTGTTTTCTCATAGGCCTCAACTAAACCTGGAGGAGCTACCTCAGAAGACTTCTTGCCCCGTAAACTAGCAACACTGTCAGGCGTTCTTTGATTGAGAAGGCCATTGATTGTTGCTTTGGCCACATTTAAATGAGTTGGAGATCCGAGCGATTTTGCTAATATGTCTTTTACTCCAGCAACTTCAAGAACTTGACGAGCAGCACCTCCGGCAATAACTCCTGTACCTGGTGCAGCAGGTTTTAAAAGAACCCTTGAAGAGCCGTGTTTTCCAACGATTGAGTGTACTATTGTTGAACCTGCCATAGGTATTTCTGAGATATTCTTTTTTGCATCTTCGATGGCTTTTTGAATAGCTAATGGGACTTCAGAGCCTTTACCATATCCAATCCCAGCATTTCCATTTCCATCACCTACAGCAACTAGAGCTGTAAATGCGAAATTTCTACCACCTTTAACAACCTTGGCAACTCTGTTAATATGTATAACACTTTCTTGCAGTTCTAATTCAGACATTAAAATTTGATTCCTTTTTCTCTAATTCCATCAGCTAAAGATTTAATTCTTCCGTGGTAAACATAGCCGCCTCTGTCAAAAACAGCGGATTTAATTTTTAATCCTACTAACTTTTCACCCATCACTTCACCAACTTCTTTTGCTGACTCTACGGATAGTGTTTTAGTTTTTACCTCTTTAGACAATGTGCTAGCGGAAGCAATAGTTACTTGATTAAGGTCATCTATTGCTTGAACATATATATTATTGTTGCTTTTAAAAACAGCAAGCCTAGGTACTTTGGATGTGCCAGATATTTTTTTTCTTATTCTAATTTTTCTGTGTATTCTTTTATCTTTAACTTTCATAGTTATTAAGCTCCAGCTGTTACAGCAGCCTTACCTGCTTTCCTTCTAACATATTCATCTTTGTATCTTATACCTTTGCCTTTATATGGTTCAGGTGGTTTAATTGCTCGTATATTTGCAGCAACTTGACCTACTAATGCTTTGTCAATTCCGGAAACTATTATTGTGTTTTGATCAGGCACTTCATATTTTATTCCCTCAACTTGATTAAACAGTACAGGATGAGAGAAGCCGCATAAAATTTCAATATCATTGCCCTTTAGAGTGGCTCTGTGTCCAACACCTTGAAGTAAAAGTGTTTTACTATATCCTTCTAATACTCCTTCAATATTGTTAGCAACTAAAGATCTGTACAAACCATGTAAGCTTCTAACCTCTGGAGCTTCGGAAGTTCTTGAGAATAATAATTCATTTTCTTTAATTTCAAATTTAATTCTCTCATCAACAATTTCAGTAGTTAATTCTCCTTTGGGACCTTTAACAATAATTGAATTGTCATTTAGATTCATTTCTATTTTTTCAGGGATTAAAACTGGCTTATTTCCTATTCTGCTCATGACCAAACCTCACAAATAAGCTCTCCACCGAGTTTTCGTTTTCTGGCTTCAGAATCAGGAAGCAACCCTCGAGATGTTGAGATAATTACTGTACCTAAACCACCGTTATTTCTTGGAAGTGATTCGGATCCAACATATAGTCTTCTACCAGGCTTACTTAATCTGTTCAAACCAGCAAGCACAGGTGCACCTTCTTCTGAGTATTTTAAATCAATTTGAATTTCTTTTTTTGAGGATTCTTCTATTACTTTTACATCACTTATATAGCCCTCATTTTTTAAAAGTTTAGACAGTTCCAACTTGAATTTTGAATGAGGAACGATAACTGATGGTTTGTTGACCATTGAAGCATTTCTGATTCGAGTCAAAAAATCTGAAATTGGATCTGAATTCATTTTACCAAGACGCTTTCTTTATTCCGGGTAGTTCTCCTTTAAGGGCTAAATCTCTAAACGTATTTCTGGACATACCAAACTTTCTCAGATTACCTCGAGGCCTTCCTGTAACTTCACACCTATTTCTATGTCTTGTTGGAGAAGCATCTCTTGGCATCTTAGCAATCTTTTTTTGGGCTTCTCTTTTTTCATCATAAGAAGTATTGGGGTCCTTAATAATTTTAAGAAGCTCTTGACGTCTATCGGAGTAAACACCTATCGTTCTTTTTCTTTGATTGTTTTTAACTATCTTGCTTGTTTTTGCCATAATTAATTCTCCCTAAATGGAAATCCTAGCGATTGTAATAATACATAACCTTGGTTGTTATCGTTAGCAGAAGTACAAATAGTAATATTCATACCTCTTATATCACGAACTTTATCGTATTCAACTTCAGGAAAAACTAATTGCTCGTTAAGTCCGAGTGTATAATTCCCGTTTCCATCAAATGATTTTTTATTAAAACCTCTAAAGTCTCTGATTCTTGGAACAACTACTTGAACAAATCTGTCATAAAATTCCCACATACGATCACCACGAAGAGTTACTGCTACACCAATTGGCATGCCTTCTCGTATTTTAAATCCCGCAATTGATTTTTTTGCACGGCTAATTACTGGTTTTTGTCCTGATATAGCTGTTAACTCATCAATCATAGACTCAAGTGCTCTTCCGTCTGTAGCAGCTTTACCATCACCAATGTTGATAATAATTTTATCAAGTGTTGGTATCTCATTTACATTATTAAGACTAAGTTGCTCCATAACTGAAGTTCTCAATTCAGTATTAAACTGCTCTTTTAATCTTGGTATCATACTTCATCACCTGTTTGTGCTAGCACTCGATACTTCTTACCATTTTTATCAAATTTATAACTCACTCTGCCTGACTTTTTCTTGACAACTAAAGCAACGTTGGAAACATCTATTGGCATACTCTTGTCGATTACACCGCCCTGCATTGTTTGACCTTGTGGTTTTTGATGTTTCTTTGTAATATTCACACCCTCAACAAGAACAGTCCCTTTTTTTGGAAAAGCTTGTAAGACTTTTCCTTGTTTTCCTGAATCTTTACCCGATATGACTTTAACTAAGTCTCCTTTTTGAATTTTCATTACAAAACCTCCGGCGCTAATGAAACTATTCTCATAAATCGTTTTTCTCTAAGTTCACGACCAACTGGGCCAAAAATTCTTGTACCCCTAGGTTGATCTTGCTCGTTAATAATGACACAGGCGTTTTCGTCAAATCTAATATATGTACCATCTTTTCTTCTAGTTTCTTTTTTTGTTCGGACAACTACCGCGTTGACAATATCTCCTTTTTTAATTTGACCTCCAGGAATAGCGTCTTTTACAGTGGCAACAAAAACATCACCTAAGCCTGCATATCTTATTCTGGAACTACCTTTAACCTTTATAC
>LULV01000271.1_pt1 | contig 14866 bp, 16 predicted proteins | sample 728081 | NCBI WGS metagenome assembly LULV01 (sample SAMN03860280, study PRJNA289734) | marine metagenome | biome: seawater column; feature: ocean; material: water; isolation source: Red Sea water column Station 108 - depth 25m | place: Saudi Arabia: Red Sea | collected 2011-10-15 | depth 25 m | reverse complement strand
CGGATAAGATCAAGTTCTGTTCTCTCTCTTCCATTCGTGTCTAGAATAGACGAGAAAAAACCACCACCAGCAACATCAATTGTACCGTCGTCAGAACTGGGAGCGATGAAACCATCATCGCCCCCTTTGTCCTTTGAACGGGTAATAGTATATCCGAAAAGTTCTGCCATAATATCTCCTACCTCTTATTTAGTAGGTTTAGAATGTCACTTAACCAGCAACAGCAGAGATGCCGGACGTTACTTCTGAGGCCTCAAAATGTTGATATCTCCATGTGCATTCAAACTCTTCAATGGCGTTTGTAGTTTCTGTTGAAAGTTCAATAGACGCTACATTAACTGGCCAGGCATTTCTGAAAATGTATACCTTCAGAACATTATCATCTCTATCAAGTTGGAAAACTTTTAGATCAGCTTGATAATCTGATGATGTGGTAACTCCTGTTCCTGTTACAAGATCATTGATACCGTTACTCCATCTTTCCAAAGCATTTCTAATTAAGAAATTAGTATCGTTGAGGAAGGTGGTTGTCCAAGTATCTGGGAACTCTCTATCCCCAGCAATATAAACTTTTCTTCCTCTAAACGGCAATTCAATTTCTCCAATCGACATGCTTGGAAGGTTTGATGACTTACAAAGGAACGCCGCATTTTCAGTCGGCAACCCGATTGTGATCCCTGGCGGTGAGTTGATTTCAACTTTGAATTGGTTTGGTCTTGCACCGCCACCAATCAACTGCGCCCTAAATTGGTCAATAGTTCCTACCATTGTTCCTATCCCCCCTTAAAATTGTCCAATTACTTCACTAAACTCTACGCCTGTTCTAACTGCGATAAAGTTAAGAGTAATGAAGTTAATTGATCTTGCGGGTTTGATGAAGATATCTGCGATAAACTCGTTTCTATCAATCACCTCACCTGTGTTGTTTGTTCCATCACAGACAACTTGGAAGTCTGTGATACCTCTTCTACCTTGAACATCTCTCAAGAAAGGCTCAACCAAGTTACGGAACTGGGCTCTTGTAAACTCATCGTTGAACTCAAAGAGTTGGAACTTAGCCGCAGTTGCGATTGCTTTTTCAAGAACCAAGAACAATCTTCTGACGTTAATTCTATCAAATGCACTTGGTCTTGTGAGAGCAGTCTTATCACCAAAGAGTACAACTCCCTGGCCAGGGAAATCAACAACAGGGTTGATTCTTGCTCTATAAAGAATATCCCTGTCAGCTTGTTGTGGGTTATAAGCAACTTTCACTGCACCGCGAATATTACCACGGTTATAACCACCGGGCGAGAACCACGGATCAGCAACTCTATCTGTGTTCGCACACACACCAGCAACATCACCATTCAATGGTACAAATCTAAATACATCGTTGAATTTATCAAACATGTATTTGTATCCACTGTCATAAACCACATAAGAGGATGATGGTAGTGTATCGAAACATTTCTTCACATTCGATGTTTGTCTTTCTTCTGTTGCAACATTTACAACTGCGCCTCTTGCGGGCGATAGAAATGCAACACAGTCTTTACGCAATTCAACAAGGTCTGTGATCATGGTTCCGTAAGTATCAAATTCATCACCAGCAGTTCCGAAGGAAGTGCTGTTAACTGTAACCGAAGGTCCACCAAGGACAAGATTAACATCGACCTTTTCTGTATTTTTAAATAAGTCATATGCTTTTGTCTTTTCACCCAAGGTAACATCATAGTCATCCGTTCCGCCAGTGAGAGCATCATAGGTAGGTGTATCAACAGCGGTGAAACTTCCAGCATCCGTATCTTGAAGAAGATTACTACCAGTTTCTAAAAGAAGATTATCACCCTCGTCTGATCCTGTCGCATCAGTTCCGTTTAAGATAATATTATTTGATCTGTCAAGGTCTGTACCCCAGTTAGTTCCGGCACCTAAGTGGTCCATCCAGTAAATGAATCTAGAACGATTGTAAATTACATCTGGATAATAATTCACACCACCTTGTGGTGTTTTTGCTTTTGGGTTCTTAGAAAGTCTTTCGTATGTTTCAATGACAGAAAGTGTTCTTTGTCCAGCAACACTCTCAGCAAATCCAGTAATATCACCTGTACTGTCATAAACTACAATGTGCAGCTCATCATTTTGGCCTCTTTCATTTTCATCTGAAAATGTAGATGTTCCTGGCGCACCGTCAAACAAATCATAGAACTTCCAACGTCTGCGAATAAAGGAGTTGTCTGCGAGAGATGCAGCAAGACCTGTCCCATTGACATTATCTTTTTCTCTGATTGTAATGTTATTGTTTGCAGTATCACGAGCAGTAACTTCGTACTCTCTTCCTTCGTGACCAGCAGCAAAAGTGCCAAACCCACTGTCAGTGAAGAATGAAACTAAGTCACCCACGTTAATTACGTTGTCTGCAAGATCAACATCATCAACCGATACAGTGGTTGCACCAGAGGATGCCGCACTTGAAACTTGGTTTGCACCAGTAATATTTTGTTCATATGCTGTTGCAGTTGCACAGATGGAAACTTTAAGAGAATTACCATGCGACCCAGCTGTTCGTGCAGCCCATGGGCCCACACTACCTTGACCATCTCTAAATGATCCAAGATAATGATCTGTGTCTCTAATTAAAAGACCTACTTCAGAAGCAGCATTCAAAACACCTGACTCTATTCTAACAACCTTTAGTGAGTTAGAATATTGCAGAAAGTTTGCTGCTGTGAAAAAATATTCAAAATTACTATTGTTAGGTTCCCCAAATTGTTGAACTAATTCTTCTTCAGAACTAATGTCAACGATTGAGGAAACTGGACCTTTTTCAAATGGTCCGGCAATCGCACCAATACTGGTTTGAACTGCTGGGACAATATTTGTAAGGTCAATCTCATTTACTTGTACACCTGGCGAAACTAAAAAACCCATTGTCGTACTCCTTTATTTTGTAAGAGCAATCTTATTGTTGTTGTAAATATTTATAAAAATCTGATTCCTAAAAGTGTTTTTTATATGTTTAGATTCTTATAAATAAATCTATGGAAACACATTATGAAAAATACAAAGAGACTATCAAAAAGGTGGCTCGTAGAAACTATCGTCAACGCATAGTGTGGTTAAACGAATACCTCGCAGATAAATCTTGTGTTCACTGTGGAGAGAGTGAAACTGTATGCCTCAAGTTCTATCCACACGACAACGAAATACGCAAACAAACAAAACGAAAAGGACTGAATGAAGAAAGTCGTAAAGACGTTAACGAACTTATTAAACAGTCTCATATAGTTTGCACAAATTGTTTTATAAAATTAGATCACGATCTTATAGAGTTTATATAGGGATTTACCAATTTGAACCGTAATCTCTAACCACAGGGTTCCAACGAGTGCCATACTCGTCTACCATCCTGTTGCTCTCTCATCATAGTTGCACGAATATCTTGGTCTGCTAATTCTTTAAAATATTGTTGATCCGTTGCCCAAGCAAAAAGAAATAAGCAGGATACTAAGTCATCATTACATCCCTCATCTGCTTCAAAAGACTGTCCTTTGATTATGAATGTTGACAATTCGTTGATTATTTCTAAATCCTCTATAATTAGTTTACTATCTTCGACTAGTTGTTTTAAGTTAGAACATCCTACTCTTTTTACCGCCTTTGTCGTTCTAACACCTAACTGTGCGCGACCACCAGAGAAACCACCGCCCATTACTTGACCAGCTCGTCCTCGCATAGATGCCATCACAAGGTTGTCATACTCCAGATCAAACTGCATTGTGCTTGCAACTTGCTCACCAATGTCATTAACTTCAATCATTACAAACGCTTGATTATATGCTCGCGCAACGTCATATATTTTTGATGGAAACAGTAAAGGTTTAATCTCATTATCTCTATACTTTGCGACAACTTTATACGGTATCTCTGTTACATCCATAACCACAAACGCAGAATAGTCATTTGCTGTACCTCTAGAAACATCAGCGGTCAAAAAGTAAGTGTGACCATTCTCTGGATTTGCATAACCTAAGAACTCACATTCAAACTCTGAATTAAATTGTGATTGTGAAGTGTTTCGTATTGTTTCCTCTTTCCATACTTCATCACGACCTGGCACTTCACTCCAATGCACCTCAATCGGAACATACTCGTTCCTCTGCTCCTCTGCATCCACCCACAATTTGTAAAACATATTCATACCATGCGGGGTGGAAACAATCATCACTTTTGTTGTTTTTCCAGAGGATATTGTAGGATATACTGAAGAGAAGAATTGTTCTGCAACGTTTGCCGGGACGTAGGCGAACTCATCCAGAAAGATAATGTTATAAGACCCGCCACGAACAGCGCTTGCAGAAGTAGAAGATGCCAATATTTTACTACCATTTTCTAACTCCAAACTTCCTTTATTCCAAGACATGACGCCTTGTTGTAACCACTTTGGTAAATGCTCATATGCAAGTTGAAGTCTACCTAACAAGTCTCTTGCAGTTGCAGCCTTGTTCGCAAGTATTGCAACGTTCACTGTAGGATTGAACAAAACATAGTGAAGTAGGTAAGCGATAATTGTGGTTGACTTCCCTGACTGTCTAGGTAGTTTGCATATCGTAAAACGATTGTTATGGAATGTTCCTATCATCTCCTTCTGAAAATCATACATCTTGAATGGCACTAAACCCTCATCTAGTGACACGATCATAATGTAGTTTTCTATGAAGTATTGTGGGTCATCCATACACCTCTTATACTCTTGAAGTTCTTCCTTTGTCCACTCTTGTTGAACATTTGCCTTCTTGAGGTTTGGATTTCCTAGATAGTTCTGCTCCATGATATTATTTAGGTTTAGTTAACCCTAGTGCCTTTCGCACATCCCTTGGAACTTTATCTTTGTTTCTCCAAGACCTACCGTCTTCTAACACCAACTTAATTCTTTCAGGCATTTGTCGTCTTGCCTGTCGGTATGCATAATCATATTCTCCATCAATTGATCCAGATAAAATTTTAATTAGAGAGGGTTCCTTTGTTTTATTTTTTCTATAAGTTTCATCTTTAATATATTTGTTTATGTACTCTTTTGCTGGTTGTTTGTAAGTTTCCCAAGTACCACCATGTTTGATATCATGGTTAACTATAGACCATTTCTGAAAATTTTCGGTGTTAAAAAAACTTATCGTGGATTTCCACTCTGCTGTGCTACTGAAAGTAAAAATCATACGGGCATCTACATCTTGCCATTTAAAACAAAAATTCATCCACCAGTAAAGATCAAATATAGTCTTAACCTCTATAGCAGCATCATCAACATTATCAAATAGAATTTCTGATATAGCAATCTTTCTCCGCATAAATTGTTCTTCACTCATATTTTTTCGTACCTCTATTGGGTGAGTGTGAAACATTTCATCCTTTGGCCACGAAAAAATAGTCTCCCAATCATCACTGTGCCTATGTAAATTTTTGTGTAACGCATCACTTCCAAAACACTGATCACCACATTCTCCCGTGACCTTAATGATATCATGATTTTCAAACAGTGAATCATCTAACATTTCTTTATTAGATAATGGATCGTTTTTATCCTTAACCATTTTTTCCCACATCAAAGGGAACTCATCAATAGAATCTTGAGTATATCTAATGTTCAATACATCATTTTTAGATTTAGTCTCTAGTAAAGCAACTAACGCCCCACTGCTGTCAATGCCACCACTCCAAAACAATTCAATCGGTTTTCCTAAACTCCATAAGTTTTTTGCTGCATCCATGCAACACTCTTCAAATGTTTTGTTAAATTTATTAACGACAGGAATTGGCTCATACATCATATCAAGTGGATTAAACTTTCCAGTTCTATCCACAGCCATGTATGCACCAACTAATTGTCCAACTGTAATAATTGGTGAGTATATGAAAGATGAAAGATATTCAGGCTTAAAATATTTAACCCTCAACTTACTTATCCTTCAACATCTTCTGCAATTCAGCGGTGCTGCCCACAAACAATGCGTTAGTAACATTTTTAGGTGCGTTGTTTGGCACCTCTTTTAGTTTATTCATTTTTTCATGAAGGTCGCCCAATTTTTCAGTAACTTCAGCCACTTGTTTGATAAGGTTTCCCGCGACTTCGTATGCTCGTGGATGGTCCGATTCTTTGGCGAGTTCCAGAATGCCTTCCACTGCATCTGTTCCTTTTTCGACCAAGTTGTAAAAGTTTTGTCGCTGGTATTCATAATCTCTATCTGCATCGTTTACATCACCGTAATCTTCGTGATTATGAATTGTTGGACACTGACCAGAATCTACTAACTCTTGTGCTGGCATTTTAAATGGCAAGTTTTCAACAACACCAAGTGCCTCATCAATTTTCTTACTCATCTTCACAATACCTCTTACATATACTAGGGGCTTTTTCTGGATTATTTATAATCGTGTCAAACCAAGATTGCCATTCTTCTCCCTCGACAATATCCTCAATCCTTTCTACATTACTAACTTTCATACTATCCTTATAGAATCGAGATACCTCTTTTTCTTCTTCTTTAGAACGAATTCTTTGTAAACCACAACATGGTAATAGATGACCTGTGGCACAAAAAAATACATCTTGACCATCAGTATTATTTCTTAAGCATCGAGGGTTGAGCGCCATTGTTTATTATCGTTTCCAAGCCAGTTTCCAATATACTCATCACTAGGTCTAAATAAAAGTTTATCCCACATCTCATCTTTCCACTCACCGTATCTATACCATTCGTGCCACCTATTTGACTTTACTAATTTAAATTTTATTCCATTATATTCTGCCAAAGCTTTTGCCTCTTCAATATCATTTTGATTGTATTTAAAAACGATATATTTCCACACAGGAGTTAACCCATAGTTTAGTGCAAGTTTCATCATATCAAATAAATGTTCACCGTCTTGGTTTATCCTATACTTGTGACTGTCCTTGGGAAGTCCATCAATTCCAAACATCCACTTTGCATTTACATTAGCCTTAAATGCTTCTGTATACCTAGTTGAAGATTTGTGTGATGCAGCAGTGTGCAACACAGTCTTTTTATTTTTTTCATAAGTTAGTTTGAGAAAGTCTATTAAATTTGTAGCAAAAATAGGATCAGAAATGTTTCCTATAAGATGTATGCTATCATAATATTCTACAACCTTTTCAAAGTCAGATATCGACATATCACCACCTAAAAATGGTAAATTATTTGACAGTAAATATTTTCTTTCACATTTAGGGCATTCTAGGTTGCATCTAATAGATGTTTCTATATTGACTTCCTTACGAAGATCATACATACTACTCACTCGCATCTTGGAAGAATGAAGTTGTTTCACTAAACCCAAAATCATCATCAGCTGATGCGGTGATTGGATCAGGTGATGCTTGAAATCTTTGTTCTCTTCTAGGTGACTTATCTGGTAAGTCTGTAAATTGGTCAACTGTTACGGTTTTGATTACACCAGAGGATGTGACAGGACCGTACAGATAAAACTTTGCTGTAAAGTCTAAAGTGTAGATGATTGCTCTTCTTGTTTCAAAATTTCCCTCATAATCATCTTCGTAAGATATACTGTTTAAAACAACAGGAACGTCTCTCTTTACACTCATATCTGGCATGTCATTTATGGTTAAAGTGTAATCTGGTTGGAAGAATGGTAAGATTTGTTCTACAATTTGTAAAGAGTCATCTGAATTTTTAGAGAGAACGTATAATTGAAATCCAAGATTATATGGCACAGGCATGTACTGTGTATCAAGTTTACTACTTTCGCCGGACTTAGTTTTTTTAAACTTTTGAACTCTGTTTAGTTTTCTCGTAGGATCATAAGACAAACCATTTATTTCAAATCCAATACGAGGTAGTGTGATTGCAACCTGTTTTGTTAAGTCAGGGTCTTCTCTCAAACGAACTAAAAACTTTTGTCTGGGCCCATATGCCAGAGGGACTTTCATGGATTGTGTGACAACTCCATCGTTGTCTTTACGAACCAATTGTATATTATTGAATAATGTACCAAACGCAACGACAACCTTTCGAGTCGTTTCATGGTAAAATTGTTGTCCTAACATTAACCTTTACTCCCTGCATCACCAAACGGATTACTTTCTGTGAAGTCTAACACATCATCATCAAGATTTTCAAACAACTCATTTTGAGCTGTGTTATCAAGACTGCTTGTGTTTGCACCACCTGTTCCTATTATATAGTCCTCTTGTATCAGGAACTCTCCTGTCTCAAGAAGTAAACTCTCACCTACAGAAGTTGAGTCATCCTCACCAATAATATTATCATTATCCGTTTCATCTTTTAGTAGACCCCTAGTGGTGGCTGTATCATGTATTCTAATTTGTTCATTGACCGCACTTGATTGTTCCAAGGTAAACTGGAAGAACATAGTGTCCACAGATAATGCATCTTCAATCGCATCAATATCAGTGATACCAGTGTCAAGCACTTCAGAACTGTAATCAAATGTGCGACATTGTAATTTAAACACTGGATTATTATCAAGTTGATGAAATGGTTCATCATGATCTACAAAGTTCACCTCAAATAATTTTTTAAGAACAGGGTGAAAAATTAAATCCCCTTCTAAAGGCCTATCTGAATCTGTCGCATCAGTTTCATTGAGAAGATAAAAATCTGTCCCTTCAAACACGATGGCATTACCACTCTGATCTATAGTTCCCTCTTCCAACAGAATAGAACCGCCAGTTGTATCTGTCCCATCTTCAATAGTAAACTGTTTCGTTAATTCTTGAAACCTGTGTTTTGCTACAACAAATGTCAATTCACTTAGGTCTTGCAACCCAAACTTATTCATTAATTCTTTTTCGCCTTGATATCCACCCTCTGCATTCTCTACATACATTTCTATTTTTGCAGAGTTTCTAAATTTAGATAGTGCGTCTTCGCCAAAAACAGTATCCTCAGCAGTTAAGGTTCTGTCAACATAGTGAACATCGTGACCGTATATTTGAATAGCTTCTGCAACTAAATCACGATACAAGTTTTGTTCTGTTGCAATCGCAGTTCTATTATTGGTGTGGAATATTGAGTTAACGGCCATAAAGTTATCCTATCATGTAGTTTACTGGTAACTCAAATGCGAGTTGAATTTGTTCTTCTAATTTTTCTAGTTCCTCTTGTGCCTGCGAATAAATTGTTTCCCCATTCATGGTAACACCACCTAACATAGACACACCGTTGAATTTGGAAAGGTTGGCACCCCACTGTCTCTTTATTAGAGCAGTTGCATATCTTTTTAGATACATATCATTGAAAACATCTGTGTATGTTGTTGGGTCAAGTTTTCTGTAACACTCAATAATTATAAACTCGTCCACTTTAATATCATTGTTCCAATCCATATCTAAATAAAGTCTCTGTTGGTGTTGACTAAATCTGATAGGAACTTCTCCAACCAAAACATGCTCCAAGAAATCTAGGTGTTTCAGTGTCATCTCATATTCCATGATTGACGTTGAGGAAAAATCATAAAGGTCATTTAGACGTAATTGATATCTAAGGTCAAACATGTTTGCGGTTGTGCTGTCTGTAAAAGGAAACACACTCACCACAGATATTACAGCTTCAGGTACGGGGATAAAACCTTTACCCTCTAACCAAGTTGCGGTGACAGAATTATCAGCGGTATCTGTGGCAACTGCTGATGCATCAGTTGTTGCTCTACTGATATCATCAGATGTAATCTTGTGTTTAAGATACATTCTTTCCACACCATCATAATGATATTCTGCAAAGTATTGAAGAGCCTCGTCAAGTCTATCGTCAATTTGGTCATCTGACACATTTATGTCGATAACCCCACTACCCAATGCTCTAAGACAATATGACTTCAGAGTTGCCTTTGTTGAGGGAACTGCCATGTCATAACTCCTTTATACTCTATTTATAAGTATTTGGATGCGATACAGTTAGGACCAAACTGACCATCATCAAACCAATCTGACTCTTGAGTGAACCCCACACTTTTATAAGCAGGCATTGCACTTTGTCTAGGGACTGTCCACATCCAGTGACCGCCTTTTAGTTTTGCGTGTTCTAAGCACCAAGTGAGTATGGCTGAAGAATATTTCTGCCCTCTAAAATTTGGGTGAACCCACAATCCTCTTGATCTCCAATAATTAAATATACCTTTTGAGTTACTATAGTAACAACTATTTACAGCAACTAATTCATCATTAGACCTAATACCAACAAACGTGGGCTCCGCATCCTTTGACATTTGTTTATCTTTACCAAGTTCTTTTTGTAACCAATACCATGTCCACTCATTTGCTTTTGCAACCCCATTCTTCTTATTTGGCCACAACTCTTTCTCCCACACCTCTTTGATTTCCTCGAAACTAATCTCTTCTACAAAATCAAATGTTGTCTGCATAGTGTTCCCATTCGTGCGGTTTATTCATTCGGTGTGTAAAATGAACAAATTTTATATCTGGATGAAACTCATCCCCCAAACAAACATATTCATTCCCTGTAAGCTCTCTGTACTTTCTTGTCAATTGCACGTTCCATTTAAACATGCTCTTTCCATAATTTATATCTGTCCCAGTGACCCAACGTGTAAACCACTCATTAGGTAACGTGATAAGTTCAAGTCTCTCTTTAACAGAGTCTTCCACAAAATACTGTTCTCCATTTACCGGCCCATTTGTCACTCCGTTATTAATATAATATTGTTGCCACCCATTAACATCCGACATAAATTTATCGTAGATATATTTACAGTCCTTTGGATGATATTTGAAAAATCCACCGTTTATAGAATATCCTTCTTTTTTTGTATCTCTCCACCAACCAGGCATAGCAACAAACTGACCACGCTCGACAGGATACTCAAAAACTTTTTTGTAGTCGTTGACTAAAAGAACATCAATATCCATTATGCAAATCGGTTCATCAATATCTAATTGCATTGCCCACATCTTGTTCCATTGTAAAGCAACTGTAGATACATATGGCTCTCGTATCCAAACCATCTCGTAATCTGAAAGTTTTTTCTCTAGATACGTTTCATACTCTGGTCCGTACTTATCACCTATTCTAACTGCAAATATTTTCATGGCGCATAAGGAAAGATCATTTTTGATCTTATCATATCTATGGGTTGTATACCAAAATATTTATTAGGTTTCCAATCATCTCCATCTTTCTCAAACCAAGGTATGAAACCAACAACGATATGAACTCTTGGTTCTTTCGCACCGCCAGTTTCCCTGACCCTGTGTTGTATTTTTGTGTTCCAGAAATATGCTTTACCAACCTCTAAATGTTTTGTCATTTGCAGTGTATTACCCCAATCGTCTGCCCCATCAATTTCTAACACATATGAGGGTTCTGTGACGAGTGGTATATTAAACCTAAACGCGGTGTGAGAAATTTCATCCACATGCCATTTCTGTTCATGGCCAGGGTATGCCCACATCACTCTTGATCTAGTTGGTAATAAATCCACACAATTTAGAAACTCACCATAGTGTTTTTCTACCACTGGATGAACTGTAGAAAATCCATAAGTGTCATAATAGGTATCTCTATCATGTTGCCAAGGTGGATTAGGGTTAGATAATCTACCATACGCCCAGTTTAGTTTTGGATGACCAAGACTTGCGTATGGACTTTGTAGATGATCATCCCCGTTTGGATTTATACAAATACTAAACCCCTTGTATTTTTCAGACTCTTTGTTGTCTCTCTGCCACCCTTTTATACCACCAATCTCGTCAACTATTTTTAGTGTTTGCTCATACAACTTTTCTGCTGAAGGCATACCCAACTCTTCCAAAGTAAACTCAAGAAAATTTTCGTCAAGTTTTTTCTCGTAATGACCGTTACAATCATACTTTTCGTTTAGCTCTTCATACTTATTACCTAACTTTAACATGATATTATTTATTGATATATTCCCACCTTTTATTGGGATTGGAACCTCTAAAATAATATGATTTGGCATGGGACAAAATATGGTGCAATTTATTATAAGATGCTATCAATTCATCCCAAGTGTATACTGCATGAGACATGTGATAGCTAAATATATTACTTGCGTTGAAATACACCTTTTTACCCTTAACTTTTTCTAGAAGTTTGTCATAATCAGGTTTTATAAGATTCATCACCCAATAATCTATGTCATATTTTTCCAACATTTTTGATTGTGTTTCTACAAGAGAATCTATTTTATCCCATGACAGTCCTGTATCAAAATTAGCTTTGGACTGTTTCACATAATATTTCAAATCCGTTGAAGACATGTTCATCTCAACTATGGTTCGTTTGATATCTATGTTTTGTTTTGTATAATCATAAAATATAATTTCTCCATCAAAGTCTAAACCGTCTGACAGTAACTCTCCTGTATAACCAGCAGTCGGTGTTATAATTAAATCAAATTTACAATCAGGGAACGCACTTGAACCCTCATTGTTTGTGATATAGTATGTCTCTCTCATACGAGTCATAAATCTACTAAAATAATTATCCTCACGATCTACCTCATCAAGTTTTCCTAGTTTAATTTTTGACCATGTTTGATTATGAAGTTCTCTGCGTTCTTTCATATGTCCATAACTAAACGCTTTATTTCTTCTTTCATCAACAGTAAAATTATGAATACGAGGCAATCCCTTGGGGTCTAACCAAAATGGTGTGTAGTCATCATGGTAGTTTTGTTTTGACCTTGTATAATCTTTCCATATTTTTTTCGTAAATAAATTAGGACAACCCAACTCTTTCCACATGTTTATATTTAATTCAATATGCTGATGGTGCAACCACGCAGGCTCATTAGGTTTTGCCATGATGTGTGCTTTGCAAAACTTATCACTTTTGGAAAAATCATGAAACTCCATTATAGATGTTTTGGTTGCAGTCAATTCAAACACCATACCAACAGTTGTAATCATCGCATGAGTTTGTGTGCATGTTTTTAAAAAATCATGCAACTCACTTTGATACATCAGTTTAACATCATGGCCTGTACCCGCGCCAGTCATTCCACCAGAAATTTGTAGACAGGTGGTTTGTGTTTGTTTCTCCACACCAAAATCCCACTCAAGCTTATCAGGATATACTACTATAAAAATTAAGTGCGGGTATTTAATTCTATTTCTAGTTTGATTGTTAGTCCACAAATGTTTGAATTCATCAAAGTTTTTCATAGTATGGCTCCCACTCTGGAAACATATCAACCAAACAAGTTCCTCTGTGTTTATCTCTCAATTGAATATTTGTCATCATCTCTTTGTGTAATTTTTCATCGAAGGGCATCTCTTCCATATACGCATACAACTTTTGAAAATGATTATGATCCTCTATTATCTTCGACCCAAAGTCAAAATATTTTTCCATGTATTGCTCACGAATGTCCAATGGTAAAGCTGTCACTGCATACTCGTTTCCCTCACCCCACACTAAACTTCCAGAAGCCCATGACCATTTAGGAAATGAAAAAGTTTCTTTTAAATTTACTGACGGCTCATCACACTCACTCATTAACTCCTTAACACCACATGAAATTTCAGGCATGTATCCTATGTTCAATGCGTTTACTGTAGCTGCAAACGTTACATTTGTATTTGGACACTCAACAAATCTTTTAGCATTGTTTATTATCACATCCCATTTTGATGGGAACCTTAGATAATTATTTCTCTCACCCCAAAATTCTATGGATACCGTCATAGAGCATCTTCTAAAATATGGGATGTAATGAAATATATCTTTACCATCGAACTTGGGAGTCAGGGTGCCGTTTGTGGTAATCTTCAGCACTATATTTTTACTTACGCCCAAGTCTATGGTTCGTTGCATCATGTCGTAATTATTTTTTATTGCTAACGTTTCTCCACCTACTAATTTTAATTCAGCCAGATTAATAAGAATATCATCATATTTTTCTACGTTGTCTTTTATTTTTTGCAAAGGATTATTTTTATATTTTTCCATCTGAAATATATTAGTTAATCCAATATCTATATTTTCCTTTGCCAAGGATGAGGAGTTTCCAGGCCCACACATGTTACATCTTAGATTACAAAAATTATTTGGTGCAACATACTCCATAGTTAAGATATGAGGTTTTGTCATATCTGTATCAATGTAGTTCTCTAAATCTTCTAGATACTGATTATACTCACCATACTCCCCTATGAACTTTTCAAGATAAACTTTTCGATGACTTTCGCCCGAATGTTTTTCTTGCTCGATGCATACTTGACAATGTTTCTTTATTAGTGGACCACCACCGTTCAAAAACTCTTTTCTAAAATCTGCGTATTCAGCTTCATTGTGTAGTTTTCTGGGATCATTTGTTTTGTATTTTCGTTTTATTTTATTTCGTGGCCACTCTTTCAATACACAACAAGATGACGGTGCTAAATCTCTATACAAAACATAATTAGTAAATGGTTGAGGACAGAACCATTTTAAATCTTTTAATTTAGTCATGGGATAGCTCTTTAAGCACACCAATACCAAACTGTTTTACCATTGACCTTTTCATCAACTCAACTCTTTCTTTGTTTGATCCACCATGAACAATGAAATGGAAACGATTTTCATCTGAGCTGTTCAGTGCCTCATGGGTGACCCCATTGTCAAACCAGAAACCAGTGCAGTTTTCAAATGGTAATTCCTCTTTTGTGTCAACTCTTCTCAAATAACAATTTTCTGGTTGATATATTGCTAAGTTAATAGCTGCTGCTAAACTTCTTTGCCTACCAGAATTTATTCTATTCTCTCCCGCGTCATGATGTGCAGTTATACTACCGCCTGGTTTTATCAACATGAACCTACAACGTCTGTAGTGTTTATGTGGAAAGTCCTCTAACCACCTCTTCATC
>LULV01000206.1_pt1 | contig 14927 bp, 23 predicted proteins | sample 728081 | NCBI WGS metagenome assembly LULV01 (sample SAMN03860280, study PRJNA289734) | marine metagenome | biome: seawater column; feature: ocean; material: water; isolation source: Red Sea water column Station 108 - depth 25m | place: Saudi Arabia: Red Sea | collected 2011-10-15 | depth 25 m | reverse complement strand
GGTATACACTGTCTTTTTCTGAAAATCGACAGATCCCACTTTTTTTCCTGACGGCCTTTCTGCTGAGGTACGCATCGTTCTCTTTGATCCTGATCCTGGAATTAGATAGATTGCAACTTCACGACCCTTGTCTCTTGTTGGGTGAAACTTGACACTCTTTACAGCGTCGGTGAGGCTATCGAATTCAACTTGTGTTCGAATCTTTTGCTCATCAAGAGGATTATACTCAGACTCTTTGAATGCAATCACTCTCGCATCGACTCCTTTAGCCCCTCGCGCCCGGACATCCTTCTTGACAAGATTTTTTCCTGTCATAGGACCACCTCGCTGTGCCGCTTTGGTTACATAGTGGCTGTCTTCAAGTGGTTCTATAATGAACTCAAGCATTTTATCTGAGTAAATCATGATGAGACCGTCACCCGATTCACCAAACTTTTTCAGATCTCTCATCATACTTCGAAACTGTTTTTCCATACCAAACTTCTTGATCAGAGGCATGTAGTCTCTTGTGTTTCCGAATGTCTTCACAATTGAACCTTGCTCATCAAGTTGCACAGATTCTCTGATGTCCCGAATCACGAACTTTCTGGGCTGTGGTTGTTTTTTCAAAAACTGCTTTGCGTCTGCGACATCTGTAGGACCATAAACAACCTCACCTGTTCTGCGGTTGATAACATAAGTTATTTTTTTCTTTCTACTTTCGTTCACACTTTCTTTCATCAACTCATCGTGGTTTTTGATTGCGTATGCCTCTGCGTCAGATTTTTTCTTGAACAATTTGACCTCTCGACCCTTGATATCAAACACACAATACATTCCAGGATTCTTTTTACTCAACGCAACATGTTTTCTTGGATCCATATCCTTACCCTTCTTATCGTGTTTATCTTCGCTCATGCATTCATCGCATCCACAACCTTCACCGACGCTTTCGACTTTACCCTTTTTGAGAAGTTTCGAAACAGGCTTATCCTTCTCCCAGAACTTGCAAGACCAATAACCAGGTGTGGTTTTGTCGGTCTTTTGATCGCAGTTGTGCCTCGCACGAAAGTTTTTGAGTCTCTCAGGATCATCTCTTTTGATTGACAGATTAGGATCGCCAAACTCGACCTTGATCACATTACCCGTCTTTGGGTTTTTGACATACACACCAAACTTCTTTTTAGAGCCTGACGGCAATCTAAAAGGGTCGTTTAGTTTGACTTCTTTACCTTCGTACTCTGCCATTTTATTTCCTTAAATTGAAATTATCCTGGAAAGTCTGGATCAAAACCATCAAAGTCGTCCATAGCGCCATCTATGTCAAGATCATCTGGATCAAGACCAAGTTCATCAGCAAAATCATTCATTCTTTTTCGTCTTTTCAGATCACCTATCAATCTGTCTAAAGTTATATCTTTGGATAGCATGTCATCGACCTTACCAACATTAATGGTTCCACCAACACCATACTTGTCTTTCATGAGTTCAGGAATGTCTGGAATTTTATAATCAAGGTCATCTACTCGATCTAATCGTTTACTAACATCATCTATCTTGTTAAGAATATCACCGACGCCGGTTGTAGGAGGGACCCTGGTAGCAGTCTTGCCACCCTTGAGAAGTTTCGCTAAAAGTGAAAAGAAACCTTCATCTAAGGCCTGATAGTAACCCTCTTGGTATGCTTCTTTGATCATTTGTCTTTGTTCTGGTGTCATTTTTGTTTTCTTTCAAAAGTTGGGTTGTAAAGTTATAAATCTATACCTGGAATATCAGGATCACCATCAGGGAACCCAGGACCTATTTGGGGACCAGACCCACCCCCAGGTCTACGTCTGATGGGAAGATCTTGAAAAAATGTTTTCATTGCAAATAGAAAATCGTTTTCTTGTATTACACCTTGCCTATACAGGGATAAAATTCTCAGATAATTTTCTATTTGATCCTCTGGTAGTAAGTAAAGTCTATTGTTAGCGATCCATTGAATGATTTCGTCGGTAGACGCACTCATTCCAGGAAATGGACTTCCACTGCCTATGTTCAGGATGCCTCTTCTTTTTCCTCGAAATAAACCTGGGACTCTTTTAGTTTTAGGAGCCTTAGAAGCAGTCTTAGCACCTTTAAACAACCCCCTCAACGCTGAGATAATACCTTTTAAAGATATCTCATTCAAAGCACCATAATAGCCCTCTTGGTATGCTTCTTTGATCATTTGTCTTTGTTCTGGTGTCATCGTGTTTCCTTACCCGATTGGTTCGTCCAAATCAATATCATCTGCGTCATCTAATCGTTTTTTCAAGGCATCAATCGCATCATCGATTGGGGTATCAAGATCTGGGTTTTTTGGATTGAATAGTCCTTTTTTTGACTTTCTGAGAATCTCTGACCGTCTTTTCATCACATTTCCCATATATTTACTTCCCTTTACCTCTTTACCTGTGGCTGGATCAATTATGTTAATCTCCAGTTATGTCTATTTATGCAAAAACAGCACCCAATCGGGTGCTGTTCTGGTGACTTCACTCTCCGTCACTAGGAAAGCCATTTTAGTGACTTGGCATGTCTCACTCTACCTTTCAGTCATGATCTTCTGACCAATCTTCGTAGTTGCCATCAGAATCGGTAAACTCAATGTGAGTATCCTTGTCGTTGTCATCAAAAACCAATGGTTGAAAACCAAGACTTGCGATCTTTTTAACAAGTGATTTGATTCTAGGCTTGATGTAGTATTCGTATTCATTCAATTCTTCGTCGGTAAACCAACCAACAGGCTTGTCTACCATCACGACAGTTCGACAGACCATCTCAAGAATCAAATCGCCAACATTTGTCACCTCTTCATTTGACCAAGTAGAGCCATCTTCTGCTTCGAAAAGGCGTTCGATTTGAGGGAGCATACGAATAACTTTGTTCATTTGATCTGACGTTGCGGTTGTTCGAAAGGGCACAGTTTTTCTCCTTACTGATAGCCGTTGTAGCGATACCATTCTTCATTCGAAGCGATGGTGTTAAGATTATCCAATGACTCTCGCCCCAAGCAGGTTGAGAGATTGACGGTCACGTCCCCGTCATTGTTGAAGTTAAATGTTCGCTGTCCAGGAATATCTTTTTGACAGCCTGTTTCTTTGCAGCAATCTGTGTCACAGACTTTTTGATTGTTGAATGAGTCACGAATATCTTGAATCCATGGCCAAAGATTATCGAGAAGATAATCATGCTCAACATCATCGGTGATGGTTTCCCAAACGTCAGTATCACGAAGAATCTCAACACTTGAGACGATTGGCGTTTGCATGATGTCATCACACCACGAAAGACGAATCTTGCACATGCTTGCTGGGTTAGAGCCAGGATAGAAGTAGCCAGTGAAAGTCACATCCGACAGTGCGTAAGACACACACTCTTTGTCTGCTGGATCGCAAACATCCATGTAGATTTTTTCTTTGTCAGTCAAGAGTTGTCTCCTTTTGTTTGCTCTTTACTCTCTCAATGATACCCTCATCTGTGCATTTGTCAAGTTCTTCTTTCGAAATTCTTCTGAATCCTTGATGATAGAATTGGCGCCAAAGATCTCTGGCCTGTGATATTTTCCAAGAGGCAGCACGCTTGCCAGAGACTGTTCTTTTCTTTGCTTGTGCAGGCACAGGGGGTTTTCTTTCGAGGATGCTGAAATCGGAAATGATAACCTCTTCATCATCATCCCACTTCACGAAACCTCGAACCTGGAGTTGTTCCCAGTCTTGGCGATAATTAGGCCCATGAGGATAATCAGGTCCTGATGCATCAGTGATTGCCCAGTATGGCGTATATTTCACAAGGTAATATTCGTTCTTCATGATGTTGTGTAAGCCGGGTTGAAAGACTTTCGTGGCCGTCTACCGCGAGCAGGCTTGAGAACGGTCTCCAAGGCTACGTTGGTGGGATTGTAGGGCATACGAAAATGGTCAGTGGACGACCTGAGGTCAGCCGGTTGCCGATTTGACACCATGACTTGAAAAAGATTTTTGTCTCGTTCTCTATCCATAGAAAGCATAGTACCAGGTCTCCAGCCGTTGACTGGCATTCGACGCCAGAAGTCTCTCACATTTTTCAGTGTCATATATCGAAACTCTGCGCCACCGAAGCGACCCTCTTGCACAAGAATCTTTTGCATGGGTCTATTTTCCCAATTGCGATGAAACCAAAAGATCTTTCTGGCTTCACGAGGAACATAACTGAGTTGGCTTGTTCTATACATTTCAATTGGACCATCAAGATCAAAACCCATCCAAGTGAAGATGCGAGCATCAAGATGCGCCTTCTTGCATTCGATCCGATCTTCAATCGAAAACGACATGAGGCCTTGCATTTTCTCTTCAAGCATTTTCTTTTGAAGGGTCTTTGTTTCGTTCATCAAAAGGGTGGCTCCTCTGCGCCTTGTTTGCCTTCAGTGGCGATGCTCAACAATTGTCCGAAACCCGTCTCGGCAAACTTTCGCATATCGACCAGGCTCTTTGTTGCTGGATACCAAACGTCGATATCATCAGAGCCTTCAAAGTCGCCTTCTGAGTTCGACTTGAACACCATAGTCTCATTGACCTCGTACCGCTCGTCTGTTTGTTTGACTCGCATGCGAGAGGAAGAGACAACAACGTGCATCGGATTCAAGCCATCTGGCTCATAAGACCAAAGAGTCTGGTAGATCCATGACCCTTTATCATCCATCTTCTCATTCTTCAAAGTTCTCACAAACTTCATTGGCTCGTTCTTTGTTTCTTCCATTATTGAATTCGCTCCATTTCCTCAGCGGACTTCACTCGTTCTGAGTAGTCGGTCAACCATTCATTCACAGGCACCCAACCATGCTTGACGTTTGCCTTCCAGATCTCATGACAAGCACCCGCAGAGGCTTTGTGAAAAGAACCAACGATGTCAAAATTGCCAGGGCTAATGTGCATTCTCTCATCGCCCCATGAGTAAACCTTGACATCATACAGCATCGTACCCGTTGAGTCTTTTTCAGTCTCCGTGAAAGTCATCACACGAAAAGTGCGAGGGTTGAACATGGCCTGTGTGTATGGATCGACGGGTCCCACTCCATAACGTGGGTAAGCCATACTCAGTTCGTGCCAACCTTCGAGATATGCGAAAATTTTACCGAGTTCTTTTTCGAGTTCAGCAGGATTCTGACAGCCGCGTGGTGGCACATCGGTTGTCAATTGATCGTTATCTCTTTCCCATTCAGGTCTTGAGTATTCTTTCAATCGGGTATACTCTGACTCTGAATGCCAACGAGATCTATCGTCCGAATTGAATTCACGAAAGTAGTTCTCGGCGGCTTCTTCAAGAAAGGTCGTGTGAAGGTCGTGTTCGTTCAAGAGTCACCCTTGTTTGAAAGCATGATGTAGAGAAAGGCAGAGAAGCCAAGAAGGTTCAGTGAAAGAAGGATAGTCTCAATCTCTGAATTTGTCAAGGCAAAAGTTTGAGGGGCCGAAGTAAAAATGGGGAAATCCAGTCTTGGGGTTGGAGCGGCTTTTTTTGCCACGATTTTTTGTTTCCGCCCTATGTCAGTCCATAGAGTTGCTCGTCGAAGTGCTTCGGGAGGGGCTCGAACCCTCAACTTACCGGTTAAAAGCCGGTTACTCTACCAATTGAGTTACCAAAGCCGAGTGCGTTTTTCTCGCAGACGCACCCCTGCGGCGATGAAACTTAGGCCACAGGCTCAGGCTGTGGGACAGACTCGGCAGCAGGTTCGCTTGCCATGACCTGTTCTGGCTCAGCAGCCAGTTCAGGGATCGAGTAGACGCCCTTAGAGACGCGACGATCAGAGTCTTTCATAAGCCATCGAGGAAGAGTATGACCCGTAGCCTCTCGAACAGCGAGGCAGTCAGCACGGGTCATGGTGTCTTGGCTGAAGCCCGCAGTACGAGCAGCAGCGACAAAGGAAGTGATTTGTTCAGTAAGGGGTTGTGAGTTGCGTGGCATATTAAATGCTCCTTCTAAAAGTGGTGTGAAAAAGTGTTCAATACAAACCGGGTTGTGCGTCCCAGTAATCGTGTGGATCAGAGTAGTCGTCTTCGAGTTCGTAGACTTCGCCAAAGTAGGCATCGTCAACATCGTCTTCGAGATCTTCGTCCTCTGGATCATAGTTCATTGGATCGTTGGCATCGAGGGACATCTCGTCGTCGAGAGTCTCGTATGGGTTGTAAGAATGTCGGTCGTAGTTGCCTTGCATAGTTAGATTTTACCCTCGGATTGGTCTGTGTCAAGAAGATTTTCAGAATTCAGAATATAATTTTTCTGAATCCACGTGTCGGATGCTGCTTCGGCTTCTTCGCGGGTGGCGTAAACGACCACCTTTTTGAGGCTTGCAGAGGACTCTTGGCGAGTCAGAAATTGAACCACATAGTGGCCAGAGTGGCCATCGTACTCGATGGCCGCGTCGGCTTTCATCGTCACAGGAGCACCCCCATGACGATGAGCCAACGGTTCTCTTGAAGGGTCTGGTTGAGAAGTCGCCAATACATTAGAAGGGCGACTCCTCAGTGGCTACCCACTCGTGGCGAGAGAAGAATTCTTTCGCCTCGTCGCTGGCGTTGTCGAGGTCGATACCCCAAGTTTTGGTATCGGGCTCCCAGCGGGCGCCGAACGACTTGGCCTGATCTTTTTGATCATAAGGCACGCGGGCAGAGATTTTGCCTGAGGCGACACGCTCAGACTCAGTGGGCTCAGATTGAGCCGGAACAGTCTGGGCATCAATCTTGGTGTAGAGGTCGCGGAACGCCTCTTTGGTTTCTTGATCGAAACGGGCAGTAGCCATCTCGACTGACTTCATGCGGTCGCCGAAGATAGCGAACGCGCCGACGACATGCTCAAGGCGTCGAGTGGTGATGATCTCACCTTCGCCGCTCTCGAAGTAAAGTTCTCGCGTGGTCTCAGCCCACTTCGAGAGGCAATCAGCGAAGTTCTCATCGTCGCAGCCAAGATTTTTCATCATGCCGCGAACGATTCGGCGCTCAGTGATGCGAGAGGGATACTCTTGCTCAAGGCACACTGGGAAGCGGTCGAGCGAAGCCTCGTTCATAACGTTGGCGCCGATGAATCGACCAGTCTCGTCGCCTTGCCCCTTAGTGTTGGCAGTAGCGACAACGGTGAAGCCAGCAGCAGGCGTGATGATTTCATTGATTCGCTTGATCAAGAAGGGCTTGCCTTCGAGGACAGGCTGAAGACACATGGTCTTCGGCGTGGCTTGATCGTACTCGTCAAGAAGCAACACAGCGCCGCGACGGGCTGCGAGGGTGACAGGACCATCTTTCCAGATCGTCTTGCCATCTTCGAGAACAAACGAACCGAGAAGTTCATCTTCATCGGTCATGTTGGTGATGTTGACGCGGAAGCATTCGCGTCCGAGAGCCGCACAGGCTTGCTCGATCATCGTGGTCTTGCCGTTGCCAGAAAGACCAGTCACGAACATCGGGTAGAAACGGTTCGAAGCAAGAACCGTACGAACATCGTCGAAGTGACCGAACGGAACATAGTTCGGAATCTTCGCAGGCACAGTCTGGCCCGCAATGGACGACATGACCGAGACGGTCGCATCGGACTGAGCCATCTCAACAACGGGAGCAGGGGCAGCAGGGGCTGGAGCAGCCACTGGTGCAGGAGCAGCCGGCGCAGGCGCAGAAGCCTGGTCGGCAGTCGGAAGCATATAGACGCCTCGGGATGCTCGATACTGCTCGTCATTGAGCAACCAGCGGGGAAGAGTCACGCCGTGTTTAGCGGCGACATCTTTCACTTGCTGGCGAGTAAGAGTAGAACCCGACCCGAAGCCCTCAGCCGCAGCAGCAGTCAAGAATTCGGATCGATCAACAACTTTAGGCAAGGTTGAGTCTCCTTCAAGAGAAAAGCGAGAATGTCGGGGGCGACAATCGCCCCGTCACATAGGCCATCTTACCATCTGTTTTGCGATCTGCAAGTCGATTTAGACGAATTTTAGCATTTTATCCAGATTTTTTGGCATGTGCGTTTTTACGTCAAAAATCGTGTTTTTTTGCGTCAAAAGCCAGTTTTTTTGGCTTTTTTGACGTTTTTTACTTGTTTTTTGTCAAAAAGATGGTACCACGCGGGCGCCCGCGCCCGTTCATCCCTCCCCCTTTTTTGACGCTCTCTGTTAGGGGTCTGTTAGGGTATCCAAAAAATCTGGAGAAAATGTCGATTTTTCGCATTCTGCACTTGCCAGCGTCGATTTGCATGGTATAATGGATGCGTGACTGATCGACAAAGACATTCGAAAGATATGCTCGCCCGCTTGCTTGCGGGTGAGAATTTGACGGTCGTGCATAACGGTGAAGCCGAGACGGCATCGTTCGATCTCCAGAATCGAACGCTTACGATGCCCGTCTTGGCTAATATGACCCCTGAGGTTTACGACCTGTTCGTCGGCCACGAGGTGTCTCATGCTCTTAATACTAAACTCGACGAGTGGAAACAAGGTGTCGAGCAAGTCTCCGGTGGCGTCAAATCGCTGCAAGGTCTCGCTCATTCCTGCCTCAACATCGTCGAGGATGTTCGTATTGAGCGCCTGATTCAAGCCCAGTTCCCTGGGCTTCGTCGTTCGTTTGTGCATGGCTATCGGGCCCTTTGGGCGCAGGACTTCTTCGGTGCTTCCGAGAAAGACTTGTCGCCTGAGGGCATTCACCTTCTCGACCGACTCAACATTCACTTCAAGGCTGGCGCCCAATCGGGCGTCCAGTTCTCTGCTGATGAGCAAGCCTGGCTTGATCGTTTCGACGATCTTTCGACCTGGGCTGATGTTCAGTCGCTGGCTCAAGACCTGTTTGACTTTTCGAAGCAAGAGCAAGACCAGCCTGAGACCCCTCAAGATTCATTCGAAGGCGACGATGACCAGGGCGAGTCTGCCCCTGGCTTCGAGTCCGATGACCAAGACGATCAAGAGTCTGGTTCGGGTGACGATGAGGGCGACACTGGCGAGCAAAGCGGCGACGAGTCAGGCGAAGGCTCCGACGAGGGCGAAGAGACCAAGGGCGACGGCTCGATGGATTCTGCCGACGAGGCAGAAGACGACGGTTCGAATGCCGAAGGCGAGTCTCGCCAGACTCAACCTGACGACCCTGAGTCTTCCGAGACTGACTCGGGCAGCACCGAAGAGAATGGCTCAGGCGCTTGCGACGAACCAGGCTGGACTCAACGGCACTTCAATCAAAAATTGAAGGACATCGCTTCTCAGTCTCAGCGTGGCACTGGCAATATCGAATTGCCCGAAGCCAATCTTGATCGCATTGTCGTGCCGTGCGAAGAATTGCACGCCAATCTCTTCCAGCACTGGTCTTCTCGCAAGGTTGACCTCGCTGCTGGCGAAGCGGCTTGGGACCGCGTCAACAAAGGCGCTGTTGGCACGATGGTCAAAGAATTCGACATTCAAAAAGCGGCTGACGAGTGGCGACGAACCGAGACGGGCAAGACTGGCCTTCTCGACATGAATCGTCTCCACGAGTATCGCTTCAATGACGATATTTTCAAGACCCGCACGACCGTTCGTGATGGCAAGAATCACGGCTTCGTGTTCTTCATCGACTGGTCTGGCTCGATGGATAACGTCATGGCTGATACGCTCGACCAATTGCTGAATATGATTTCGTTCTGCAAGCGTGCTGGCGTTCCTTGTGACGTTTACGCCTTCGCCGACAAGCGTGTGCATCGTGACCCCTGGGCCGATGCCGAGCAGAGCGGTCATGATTTCAAGAATTGGGTGTCGGCCTACAGCGGCTCTCGTACTCACCGCTTGTGGCATCTCGCTTCGACTGACCTCAAGGGTCGCAAGTGGCAGGCGATGTTCCGCAACCTGATCGCTGTTCGTGATTCGTTCATGGACACCGAATGGGGTGGCTACGCTAAGAACTCCTACATTCCTCGCTTCAATGCGGCTCGCCCCTCATACTTGGGCTTGACTGGCACTCCTCTGCAAGAATGCATGGTCTGTGCCGTTTCTCTGGTCGCTCAGTTCCAAGAGCGTCACGGCGTCCAAGTCATGAATACTGTGTTCCTGACTGACGGCGACGGCTGCGATTCCTTGTATTACAAAGGCGATCTCGGCTACGAAAACGATGCGGTTCTCGTCGATCCCAAGACTCACAGGCAGTACCCCGTCAACTCTAAGGGCAAGTCGATGGGTCGCGAGGCTTACAAGAACATGGATGATGCTCTGCTGGCGCTGTTGAAAGACCGCACTGGCTGTAACCTGCTCGGCGTTCGGGTCACTCATGAGTCTCTGACTTCGAAGAAGACCAAGGCTGCCCTGAATGATGTCGTGAACGATACTGACAATGGCTTCACCTGGGACATCCCATGTGAGTTCCGTCAAGCCCTCAAGAACATCGATCCCAAGATGGCTGCCAAGCGTGCCAAGAGCATGCTCGACTTCGGCTTCTGCGAGTCTGGCTGGTCTGGCTTCGATACCCACTTCATCGTCGCTGGCAAGAACCTGAAAATCGACCAGACTGACCACATGGGCAATCTGGGTGCGAACGGCAAGAAGGTTACCCTGCGTTCTGCCAAGTCGGCGTTCAAGAAGTCTCTTGGGGGTAACAAGGCTGCGAGAATGTTCGCTAGCCAGTTCGTTGCTGCCATCGCGTCCTGAGAGAAACTCGACAACTGAATACAGTCACGAAGTCCGGCAGAGATGCCGGGCTTTTTTTAGGTTTTTTGACTTTACGATCCACGGCCCGTGCAACCGACTCGGTGAAAAATTGAGGCGCCTGCGAGGTCAGATGGTGATTGGCTCAACTAAATATTCACAGGCGAGTCTCCAACGGACACCACGCTGGAATCATTTTTATTGGCGTTTTAAAAAGGGATTCCATACTAAACACCCCTACTTACCCCCCTACATTTACACAAAGGATTTACATTATGCATCGAGTAAAAGAAGAAGTAAAAACACTCAAAGAGAAATTTGAAACACCACTCAATTGCCTTGAGACAGGCACTATTCGTTCGTATCATGAGAAGCATGAAAGCACTCGCCATATCTCTGAAACTCTTGGTGATGATGGTCACTTGAAGTCTCTTGATATTGAACCGAAGCACATTGAGGTGTCGAAGAATATTTGTGGTGATGTCAAGAATGTTTCATGGATTGAATGCGACTCTTTGAACTATTTGAAAGAAGATGAAGACGAGTATCACTTTGTTCTTCTTGATAGTGTAAACGATCCATGGCACATCATGAATGAGTTTAAGTTGATTGCGAATCGTGTGCATGAAGGTGGCTCGATTATGGTTGATGATGCAGGCACTGATGCGTATGGCAACTATCAACCAACAGGCGAAAAATTTCAAGCCAAGAAGGGCTGGGCTGTTTGTGATTGGTGCAAAACGAATGATGTAGATTGGCAAATTGTTGTTGGTGGTCACTCTTATCAGGTGTTGATTCCCGTGACGAAGAAGAACAAAGATAGATTTCAGCAATTCAATAAATAGGTTGTAAGGCATGAAGGAGCCAACATGAACTTTAGACAACAATTACAAGAAGCATACGAAGCAGGATATAGATCTGGCTTGAATGAACAGGACGTATACAAGAGACCTGCGAGAGTCTCTGCATTGGGTGGACAAAAGTTTCACGCTATCGTAGATAGTAAGGGTGTTATCGTCGCTGCTGGCTTGACAGAAAAAGAAGCCAGAAAGAAAAAGAAGTTTGGTCAGAAGGTGATGGAACTGCCTGGTGCAAAAGTCGGGCAAGTGATCAAGAAAGAAGCATACGAAGCAGGCTATGAGTCTGAATTGAATGAGGGCGTATTGAGTGGTATTTTAAGACTTGCAAGACTTCTTGGCATGGCTGACAATGTACCATTAAGCGGTGCGAAAGGTACGGTTAAAAAATTTAAAGCAAGGAAGAACTACCTAGACCGCGACGTTGCAGGTGATGTTCTCGTTCCTGCACCAGAAGGAGGAGTGAAGATTGGCAACCCAGACACAACTGCACCCCCACCACAATCAGTTGATGATGTCATTGGTGATCAGCCACTCGACACACGAAAAGCACGGTATCGCAATCCCGTTCGATTAACGCCAGATGAGATCAGAGATTTGGCTGATCGCCTGAAAAAACTAGCAGATGATGATCTAGACACACCAATAGGATAACACATGCACATACAACAACGACTACTACTTGAACAAGAAAACGGAATGAAGTGTCCGCCAGCGACAAAGGATCTTGAACTCAACACCAAGAATCGTGATGCAACGATCAAGAAGTTTAATTATGGTCCGTTAAATGTCGATGAGCCTGGCGACTACTGGGAAAAGATCGCCAAGTATTGGAAGACAACAGTAAAGGCTGCAAAGTCATCGCTTTGTGGCAACTGCATCGCCTTTGACATCTCACCTCGTATGAAAGATTGCTTGCCTGGTGACACGTTCGACAAAGATGGCGAACTTGGCTACTGCTGGATGCATCACTTCAAGTGCCACTCAGCGAGAGCATGTCACACATGGGCAAAAGGTGGCCCAATCAAGAAAGATAGTGAGTCAGAGGCTTGGCAAAAGAAGGCTGGTCTTGATGAAAGCACAAACCTCATTCAACTTACAGTCAACTCGTTAGGAATATAACAATGAATTACGAACAACTACGAATCGCTATGAATGCATACGAAAAGAGGGTGCAACTCGAAGAGGCCTACAAAGAAGGTCGGCAAAGAGCCATCGAAGAGGGTATTGGTAAACTTGCTGGTTTTGCGCCAGCGTTTAAAACTCTTTTGAGAACATCGAAAGGCAAAAAACTTAAAAATGTGGTAAAGTTGAAGAATACTTTTGCTGCAAACAGAGAGGCTCTCGTTCAGGCAGATAAAGTTCGAAAAGCAGTTGAAGCCTCGGTCGGTAGAAAATTGACCAACAAAGAGATGGAAGCCCTTCTTCGCTACATGGCTGAAAAAGGCATTCAAACACCCTGATCATCATGTTATCTTTCATTGAATATCTTGAAGAAGATGTAAGAAAGATGCCAGGCGGTGGCTTTGGTGTCTATGCTGATAAGTTTGTCAAGACAAAAAGTGGCAAGCGAAAGCGTGTGCTAACTAAGACGGGCAAACATCGCAAAGAACTCAAGAAGGTTTACAAGAACAAAAAAGACGCGAATGACTACATGGCAGCCATCATGATTGCAAAGGGTGGTGGATGAAATCATTTCTCGAATATCTCACAGAGGGCAAGCGTATACCCAAGACTCGCAAGAATCAAGACCCTGATACGCATAGCGACCTCTACACTGATGAGAATCCAAAAGGCACGATTCATGGTCTTGGTTTCAAAGATGTCAAGACAGCCGAAGCGTCAGTCAAAAAGATTGAAGCGTCGAATCGAACACATGCACACAAGGTGCAAGCCGCAATTGCAATGGAGCAAAGAGCAAGGGTGATGGGCAAGAAAGCCGAAGCGGCTGTGTATCGTAAATACATTGAGAAGATGAAGAAGATTACGAAAGAGAAAAACAAATGAACTTCAAACAACAACTACAAGAAGCCTATGAGGCTGGGTACAGGCAATCTCTACAAGAGGCTGTCGATGATGCCTACGAGGCCTATGAACGAGGCGAGATCAATGAAGAACAACTCGATGAGATTGTTGGCCTCATAACCAGAGGAATTTCTGCCATTCCTAAAATTGGTAAAGGATTGAAGAAGGGTTATGATTTTGTAAGAAAATCTTTTAGAAGACCAGTCAAGAAGAGAGGAACACCAGGAGTGACTCAACACTTAGATCCAAACACTGGTCTTCCTAAACCCGCAGGCCCAGACTATTACCCAACGGGTCACGGTCGCCCACCATTCCCCGGTGATACGAGATCACCACAGGGAGTTCTTGATGATAGACGAAAAATAGGACGATTTATTGATCCTCCTGAACCTCCTACCGACTATGATCCCTTTGACCCACTAGGACCATTGCTAGATCCCTAAACAAGGAAAACGAAATGACACCAGAACAAAGACAACTTATTAAAGAAGCGTATATGGAAGGGTACAATGAGGCGACCCATCTTAGCGATGAAGAACTTGAGGAGGCCATTGGTCTCATGCCCATCTTAGCGACATTGGGTCGAGGAGCGTTGGCGTTCGGTAGAAGACCAATTGTTAGTAAAACTTTAGGTGCCTCAGGGGTCTATGACTCTGGATCATTTATCATGAATAACGCACCAGCAGTTGGTAAGGCAATGACGCCAAAGGGTCCTTTCCCTGGTGGTTACAGACCATTCTAAGATAGGAAAACAAATGAAACCACCTAGTAGAAAATCATGCTACAACTTTCGCGTCACCGAAGTTGCAAGAGTTGTTGACGGTGACACAATCGACGTTGTAATTGATCTCGGCTTTGATCTGTCAAAGAAAGAGCGTGTGCGTGTTGCAGGCGTTGATACACCAGAGAAGAGAACAAGAGACCTCGAAGAAAAGGCTCTCGGTCTTGATGCAACAAACTGGCTCAAAGACAAACTCGAAAGTGCCATATCAGGCGAAGATGATCTAGTCATTCGCACTGAACTTGATGGCGGCTTCGGTAAGTATGGTCGTCTACTCGGTTGGCTGTATGTCGGTGACGCTGATGTATCTCTGAATGAGCAAATGATCGAAGAGGGCTACGCATGGTCGTATGATGGCGGCACAAAGAACAAGAACTTTAGCGAACTTCTTGAAAAGCGTGGATTAAATAAATAGATTTAGTCTTTCAAAACAAGGAACAAAAAATGCATTTTAGACAAAAACTACACGAAGCCTACGAAGCAGGCTATAGATCAGGACTCGTTGAACAATCTCCCCCTGGCTCACCAACGTCACCATATCGGGTGCCAGAATTTCCAAGATGGGATCAGATAGTAGGATTCATGGAGGTTTTGACGTATTACCCACCAGATCAACAAGGACCCTACGGACTAATGTACGACTACAATGGTG
>LULV01000185.1_pt1 | contig 15118 bp, 17 predicted proteins | sample 728081 | NCBI WGS metagenome assembly LULV01 (sample SAMN03860280, study PRJNA289734) | marine metagenome | biome: seawater column; feature: ocean; material: water; isolation source: Red Sea water column Station 108 - depth 25m | place: Saudi Arabia: Red Sea | collected 2011-10-15 | depth 25 m | reverse complement strand
GATCCGCATACTGCAGTAGGTATTGGTGCTGTTAGAAAATTAGGGTTGGAAAAAAATTGTGTTGTATTATCAACTGCACACCCGTGTAAATTTCCAAAGGCAATAGAAGATGCAATATCAAAAACTGAAAATTTACCAGAAAGTCTTAAATATATTTATGACAGAAAAGAAAAATTTGAACTTCTTTCAAATGATATTGAAAAAGTTAAAAAATATGTAATGAATTCGATATGAAAATTAAAATAAAAGATCAACTTCCAGATACAGAGATTTTTCAACTTATTGATGGAGAGCCTCAAAAAAGTAACTTAAGAGAAATCATAGGTAATGGAAAAATTGTTTTGTTTGGTTTACCTGGAGCATTTACATCAACTTGCTCCAAACTTCACTTACCAGGTTTTGTAGCAAATGCAGATAAAATCAAAGCAAAAGGAATAGAAAATATATTTTGTTTATCAGTCAATGACCCTTATGTAATGAATGGCTGGGGAGAGATTAATAATACTGGAGATAAAATTAAAATGTTATCTGACCCATATTTAATATTTACGAAAGCAATCGGTGCGGAAGTTGATCGAAATGCAAAAGGAATGGGAATTAGATCAAATCGTTATTTGATGGTTATTGAAAATTTTACAGTTATTAAAATTCATGAAGAAGAAGAGACTAAAGAATGCGGCTTAACTTCTGCAGAAAACTTATTGAACAATCTACTATAAATTTGCAGCATCTCTAGCAAGTAAATCCACTTCGTTATTTAATTTATCTGTTGAATGCGCTTTTACCCAGTTCCAACTTATTTCAAATTCACTATTTAGTTGGTCCAATTCTGTCCAAAGTTCTTTATTACTCACCTCTTTTTTATTTGTAGTTTTCCATCCATTTTTTTTCCAATTGTGTATCCACTCTGTTATTCCAGACTTAACATATTTAGAGTCAGTGAAAATTTGAACTTTGCTTCCTTTTGGAATCTTTTTAAGCGCCTCTATAGGCGCTAATAATTCCATTTGATTATTTGTAGTATCTTTTTTACTTCCTTTTATTTCAGTTTTTTTCCCCTCATCTAATATTATTGCTGCCCAGCCACCTTGACCCGGATTGCCAATGCATGAACCATCAGTGTATATTTTAATCATTAATTCAAATAATCTTTATAAGTTCTTAAATTATTGTGTATTACAAGCTTTTGATAATATTCTCTTGGATCTTTTATTTTAATTAATGCTGTCTTAGGAGTATTTGAATAGTCATAAAGTCTAGTCATAAAATATCTAATTGCAGCACCACGACATAAAATATTTAATGATTTCCTTTCTTTAACTGAGATTTTCCTAATTTTTTCATAACCTTTTATTAAATTTTTGACTTTCTTTTTGTTCAACACAAACTTTGATTTTTTTTTATCAAAACATAGTGCATTTACACAAATTGCGATTTCATACATAAAATAGTCATTAGCTGCAAAATAAAAATCGATTACCCCTGACAATCTATTATTTTTAAAAAAGATATTATCGATAAACAAATCTCCATGAATTACCCCGTTCGGTAAATTTTTAGGCCATTTCATTTTAATATCTTTAAAATTATTTTTTAAAAATTTTTCTACATTAGTAAATTTTTTTGACTTAAATTTAATACTTTTCAGTAATGGATTTAGATTTCTAACACCCATAGAGTTTTTTCTAGTAAGATTCATTTTTTTTGTAGATTGGTGCATTTCAGCAATCATTTTGCCAATGTCATAACAGTTTTTAAAATTAAGTGATTTTTTATCTTTTCCATTGAGAAAGGAAACTATGCATGCAGCTTTATTTTTTAAATTAATTAAATACCCACCACCTTTTTTTGTTTGTGGTTTCGGGCAATTTATTTTTGATTTATTCAATTTATCCATCAAATTCATAAAAAAAGGCAATTCTTTTTTTGATACTCTTTTTTCGAAAATTGTTAGTATAAATTTTTTATTCTTTGATTTTAGTAAGTAATTTGTATTTTCAATTCCTTGTTTTATACCTTTAAATTCTAAAATTTTTTCTATATCAAATTTTCTATTAATATAAGAAATGTCTTTTTTACTTATTTTCGTATAAACAGCCATTTTAGTTTAATTTTTTCGGTGCTTTGAAAACAACATTTTCTTTAATTATTTCTACTTCATCTATACTGACTGTAAATTTATTTTTAAGCTCATCTATAAAATTATTGACCAAAATTTCTGGTGCGGAAGCTCCAGAGGAAATTCCAATTATATTTGAGTCTTTTATCAAATCGAATGGTATTTCACTTTGTGAATGAATTAATAGCGAGTTAGAGCAGCCAGATTTTTTTGCGACCTCTACTAATCTAACTGAATTAGATGAATTTCTACTACCAATTACAAAAAATAAATCACATTTTTTTGCAATATTTTTTACAGCCAATTGTCTATTCGTTGTGGCGTAACAAATATCTTCTTTCATTGGTTCTTTTATATTAGGAAATCTATCTTTTAAGATTTGAATTATATCTTTTGTATCATCTACTGATAGCGTTGTTTGGGTTACATATGAAATTTTGTTGTTTTTGTGAGGTTTATATTTTTTGGCCTCATCCTCATTTTGAACAAGATCAATTGATCCTTCTGGTAATTGACCCATGGTACCGATTACTTCAGGGTGATTCTGATGTCCTATCAAAATTAAATGATACCCAGCTTTATGTAAATTTTCCGCTTCTCTATGTACTTTGGATACCAATGGACATGTAGCATCTATATAAGTCATGTTATAGTTTTTAGCATCTTCCGGTATTTTTTTTGGAACACCATGTGCAGAAAAAATAACTGGCCTTGTTTTATCTTCTATCTCCTCGAGCTCCTCAACAAAGATGGCACCCTTATTTTTTAAATCGTCTACAACATATTTATTATGCACAATTTCATGTCGAACATAAACTGGAGCACCAAATTTTTTGATTGATTTTTCTACAATTTCTATAGCTCTCTCAACACCTGCACAAAAACCTCTTGGTGCAGAAAGTAATATTTTCAAATGTTTATTTTTCATTTTTTTCAATCAAATACTCAAGCAATATATGTGGAAAGGTCAAAGACGCCAAACCTATAAATATAATTTTAAGAATTGAACTTTCTAAATTGTAAGTATTATTTAGTAAATAAAGGCCAATTGCACAAAAAATAGCTGTAATAATTGTTAGTGGTAAAGCCTTTTTTACAAAGATTTTAAATCCATTACCAAGGTCATCCCTGTCTAATTCAGACATTAATGAGATACTATGTCTTACAGAGTGTAAAAAGCAGAAATAAATTGTAAAAGCTACTAATGGAGAAAAATAATAATTTATTATTATAATTGAAAAATAATCTAAAAATATTGTGAATTTCTTTAGCTCAAAATTTTTTGTAAATAGTAGAATGTTTGCTAAAGTTGATAGAATAATACAATATAACAATATCTTTTTCGACTCTATTAAATCTAAAAAATTATAGAAATTTTCATTTTCAATAAATAGTAATTTGAATATTGATATTGTCTCATTGAAATGGAAATACATTGGTGCAAAAACTATTAAAGAACCTTTTAACAAAAATAAAAATTGATTGTAATAAGAGTTTTCAACTATTAAAAATTGAGTGTCTTCTTTTCCAAAATGATATGAGGCAACCATTAAAAAAATGATTAAAGAAACATATGGTATGAGTATCCATAAAATTATAACTATGATGGCTATTAAAATATATGCCAAGTAAAAAATATAAAATTTTTTAACTTTAAAGATTTGAAAAAGTTTTCTTCCTTTTAAATTGTCAAGTGATCCATGAGATATACCGATACTTAAAATTAATAACAAACAAATAAATGGTGAAATTGTCAAAGTGTTAAACTTAAAAGCTATCAATGAAAAAATATTACAAACTAAAAAAAAAATGAAAGAATGATTGAAATTTATTTTTTTTGATCTGTTATTCATTTTAAAATTCTACTAATAAAATAATGCTTTAATAAAAGTCAATTTAGGCATTCTTAAAATAATAGACAAATCCTCGAAAAAATTGCTTTTATTGGACAAAAATTTTATAACAGTCTTTGGTGAAGCCTTAAACATTTTAAAGAATATATCGGACATTTTTTCTGGATGTTTTTCAAGAACTCTTAAAAATATTTCATCCAAAAATTGATATTTGGTGCTTATTTTATATTTTTTAACATTAGCAATATTTTCAATATTTTCTCTAATATATTTACTATGTTCTTGAATATTTAGAAAAGTATAACCTGTACTTAATCTAGTCATACCACCAGCAGTTCCAATATTTATTTTATTTTTTTCATTCTTATCGATTGGGTAAAATAAAGGTATCGCCCCTTCTTCTTTATAAATTATCTTGTAATCTTTCAAATTTAGATGATTTTCAATGTAATCTTTTATCTGTTTGTCATAATCTTTTTGAGAATTGTCATTAATTTTAGACAACCAAGTGGTTTCAACTAAAGCAGTATTTTTTGAGTAGGGTAAGGTATAAAAAAAATGAACACTTTCTCTTTGATCACAATCAAAATCCATAAGGTTAAAAATTTCATCATCAAAAAAATTATTTTTAGTTTCGATTTCCACTCCACAAAAATGTTGCCAAAGATTTCGATAATCTTTTTTAATGAATGGTACGCTATTAAAAATAAAAGAATTTTTTAAACTAATTTCACTGACATCTTTAAAGTAGGAAATATTTTTATTTTCATTTAGTTTGTTATTAATTTTTTCATAGAATAAACCACTGTCAATACTTTGATATGGAGAACTTTTACACTGCAAATAGTTAGTTTTTTTAGGAATATTAATTGAAAAATTTTCCCAATTTTTTTTTACACAATCATCAAAATTGTGAGATGTTACTTTCCAAAAAGACCAAGTTTTGTCTCTTTTGTATTCATCTCTTGGCTCTATGATCGCCAAAGTTTTATCTTTAAGCTTTTCATGAATTTCCAATTCATATGCTAAAGATAAACCAGCACAGCCCCCACCAATAATGACATAGTCAAATTCTTTCATCTAGATTTATTTCCTCATTAATTAAAAAATGATCATGTTGAATCTGATCTTCCTTAATGCTAGTTAGAGATAACCTTATAAGATCAAAAATTGCAAAAATAGTCTCTATACTCTTTTCAATATTGGATACATAAATTTTTCCAGAATTTTTATAATTTTCAAACGTTTTTTTATTTAGAATATTATAGCCTATTTTTCGGTAGATCCTTCTTGCGACTAAAATTGAAAATCTAAAACTTATTGGAATGTCTTTTATAGAATAAAAGGAATTCTTATAAAAGGTATCTGCAAGATCTATAGTCGATGTAATTTCCTCAAAATTTTTATTTATATAAAATCTATTTATTTTTGAATCTTCAATTACATCTCTTGATATATTTGTAAGTTGCATTGCGATACCGAGATCAATAGCTGACTTAAGTGAGCTTTTTTTATTAACTTTTAAAATTTTTGCCATCATTAAACCAACAGTTCCAGCAACTCTGTAAGAATAAATTAAAAGGTCTTTTTTTGAATTTAATATCACCTTATCTTTTATATCTGAATTTATACCATCTAATAGATCTTCGATAATTTTTACTGAAATTTTAAATTCATCAATAAGGTCCCACATATTTTTAACAATTTGATTATCAAAATTCTTTTGAACAAAATCTTTTTTAAATTGCTTGAATTTAATTTCTTTGACTTCTAATTTTTCTTCATCGTCTGCAATATTGTCGGCAACTCTACAAAAATCATACAACGCAGAACATTTTTTATATGTTTTTTTAGGTAAAAAAAAACCCGCCCAATTAAAAGATTTTGCATAAACTGATAAGTAATTTTTATCAGACATCATAAAATCTTTTCTAATACCTTTGCTGACGAAAGCACTCCAGGTACACCTGCTCCAGGATGGGTTCCTGCACCAACAAAATAAAGTCCTTTGTATATCTCAGACTTATTGTGAAATCTAAAATATGCAGATTGAGAAAATTTTGGTTGGATTGAAAAACCTGAACCATATTTTGTATTTAAATCTCTTTCAAAGTAATCAGGGGTTAAATAAAAATCTTCTACAATATTATTTTTGAGATCTGGCATTAAATCATTTTGCATTTTATCAATAACCAAATTTTTCATTTTTTCTCCCTCAACAGACCAATCAATTTTTGATTGATTATTTGGCACTGGGACTAAAACATAAAAGCAATCGTTACCTTCGGGAGCCATAGTTTTATCGGTTGCAGAGGGTCTGTGAAGATAATAACTAATATCGTCATTCAATTTTTTGTTATTAAAAATGTCATCTAGATGTTCTTTATATTTGTTTCCAAACTTAATAGTATGGTGCTCAACATTATCGTATTTTTTTTTGGTACCAAAGTAATAGACAAATAATCCCATTGAATATTCCATTCGGTTTTTTTTCCATCTAAAAAGAAATGAATTACTTGTATTCCCATTTAACATTTTCTCGTAAACAGCAGGAGGATCAGCATTACAAATTACATTGTTAGACTCTATTATTGTTTGATCATCTAATTGGATACTGGTAATTTTTTTTTTGTTTGAAATAATTTTGGTAACTTCGTGACCTTTAATTATTTTAATCCCGACTTCATCCATTAATTTTTCAAAACCCTTGATTATATTTCCTGTTCCACCCATTGAGTAATGAATACCCCATTTTTTTTCTAGGTATAAGATTAATCCATAAATTGAAGTTGTAGTAAAAGGATTTCCCCCAACTAATAATGGGTGCATACTAAGCATTCTCCTTAATTTTTCATTTTCTATATATGAGGAGACTAAAGAATAAACAGATTTATAACTTTTTAGTTTTAGTAGTGCTGGCAATTGCTGCATCATTACAAATGGTTTATCAAAGGGTACATCAGCAAGCTCCGTGAAACCTTTATCAAAAATTTTTTTTGTAAAATCGACTAATTTTTCATAACCCTTAACATCTTTTTCATTTATCTCTTTTATTTGTTTTTTCATCTCTAGCTCGTCCCCAGAGTAATTAAATTTTGATTTATCCTCGAAAATGAATTGATACCAAACTTTTAGTGGAGTGAGTTTTATATAATCTTCTGGTTTTTTTTGAAATAATTCAAATAATTCATTTATCAAATATGGAGCAGTTATTACTGTTGGTCCACCATCGTAAATGAAGCCATTTTTTTGAAATACTCTAGCTCTTCCTCCAAGATCTCGATGTTTTTCGATTAAAGTAACTTTATGCCCTTTAGCTTTAAGACGTAAAGCTGCAGCTATTCCTCCAAATCCTGAACCTATAACAATGGAATTCATCTATATAATTTATAGTCTTTTTTGTAAAATTGTAAGAGTATTATGAGTTGATTTTTTTTAACTCTTCTTTTGTTTCATCCAAATTTTTTTGAAACAAGTTATCAAGCTTGGACTTATCAACCGATGTTGTAATTATCTTTTTAACTGAATCTACCGCAACTTTGATTGAAGCATCTTTTATTTCTTTTATTGCTACGTCTTTCATTTGATTGATCTTATTTTCTGTTGAATTTTTTTTAATTTCTGAAGATTTATGAAATTTATCGTTTAATTCAATTATAAGATTATCACTATCTTTTTTCGCTTGTGCCAATATTTCCTTACTAACTGATTGAGCTGTATCGAGTTTTTTTTGAGCATTATCCAATAAAGTTTTAGCTTCTGTTCTAAGCTTTTCACTTTCATCAATCTCATTTTTGATATCTGAAATTAATTTGTTTAGTATTTCATTTATTTTTTGTGGAACCTTAAGATATATTAAGCCTCCAAAGAAAATAATAAACGATACAGCTACCCAAAATGTTGCATCAATTGCCATAATATTTATCCCCGTTTCTTTTAGATAAATCATCAACGATTGCAGAAATACTACTATTATTAACTTCCGTACCGATTAATTTCACTAGTAACTCTGAAGTAGTTTCGATTGCAATTTTATTAATTTTCTCTGAAGCACCTTTTCTTAGTAAATTTATCTCTTGCTCAACTTTCTTTATTTCCTCATCAATTTGTTTATCTAAAGCCTCCTTTTTTGCATTTATTTCTTTGAGCACATTTTCTCTAGCTTCTTTAAAAATGTTATTAGCCTCTAATTTACTTTTTGAAATAATATCATCGTACTCTTTAAGCTTGGCTTCACTACTTTCTCTCTGTTTTTCTGCTGCCTCAATATTTTCTTGTATTTGCGATTTTCTTAATTCAAGGTTTGCACTTATCTTAGGTAGTATTAGTTTAGATAATACAATGTACAGAATACCAAAAGTAAGTGTTAACCAAAAAATTTGTGAAATCCAAAATTCTGGATTTAATTGAGGCATACCTCCACTTTCAGCTGCAAAAACCTCTTTTAAAAAAAAGAGATTAAAAAATATTAACTGAAAAAATATTTTTTTAACCATTTATTTAAAATGCAAAAAGAATGATTAACGCTACAACCAATCCAAACAACCCAGTTGCTTCTGCTAGGGCAAACCCTAAAAGCAAATTAGGAAACTGTTTCTGAGCCGCGGATGGGTTTCTCATCGCACCTGATAGGTAATTACCAAAAATTATACCTATACCAACACCGGCACCAGCTAGGGCTATAGCCGCTAAACCTGCTCCGATCATTTTTGCTGCTTCTAATTCCATTATATCCTCCTCTGTTAATTAATGGTGTAAGTTTAATGCATCATTCAAATAGATGCAGGTTAAAATTGCAAAAACATATGCTTGAAGAAAAGCAACTAATATCTCCAGGCCAGTTAAAGCAACCGAAAAACTCAGTGGAAGCCATCCACCGACTACCCCAAGACTTATTACAAAGCCTCCGAATACTTTCATCATTGTGTGACCCGCCATCATGTTAGCAAAGAGCCTGACAGATAAACTGATAGGTCTACTTAAATATGAGATAATCTCAATAACTACAATTAATGGTAATAGCACTATAGGAACCCCACTCGGTACAAATAATTTAAGATAGCCTATACCATGTTTTATAAAACCAATTATTGTTACACCGATAAAAATAAAAGCTGCTAACACAAAAGTAACAATAATATGACTTGTGACTGTAAAGGTGTAAGGAATCATGCCAAACATGTTACAAAAAAGGACAAACATAAATAAAGAGAATATAAAAGAAAAATAAGGTTTAGCTTTAGAGCCTGCCGTATCACTAATCATTTTTGAAACAAATGTATAACTTAATTCAGCTAACAACTGAATTTTGTTTGGTAACAATGAATTTTTTTTTGATCCAAGGTTAAATATAATCAAAATAGCTAGCGAACTTATCACCATAAACAAACTAGCGTTTGTAAATGAAATGTCAAAAGTACCTACTTTAATTTCAGGACCAATTCTATAGACTTCGAATTGTGTCATTGGATTTGCAGCCATATATTTTTCGATCTATTTTTGCATTTTCTTTGCAGATTTAATTACATTCATTATTCCTGCGATTACACCTACAAAAAAAAATATTAAAATTAACCAGGGTTTAGTACCAAAGGTCTTGTCTAAAATAAACCCAATAATTGTCCCTACAACTACTGCAGAAACCAGCTCAGTGCTTAGTTTAAAAGCATTACCAATTGGAGAGGGGTTATTTTTTTTCTTATTTTCTTTATCAAAAACCTTTTTTTTTGCAATTTCTAAGCGAGTTTTAAATGGATCTTTGGACATTTGAAATCAGCTTTATTAGGCAACCATACTTTCTGCTTTTTGAAGATCAACAGCTACAAGTTGACTAATACCTTTCTCGGGCATTGTAACTCCATATAGTCTGTTCATTTTAGACATTGTTAAAGCATGGTGGGTAACAATTATAAATTTCGTGTCAGTAATTTTTGTAAGTTCATCAAGCAAATTACAAAATCTTGTGACATTCGCATCATCAAGAGGTGCATCTACTTCATCTAATACACAAATTGGAGATGGATTAGTTAAGAAAACGGCAAAAATTAATGAAAGCGCAGTAAGCGCTTGTTCTCCACCCGATAATAAAGTTATTGATTGGAGACGCTTACCAGGAGGACTCACCAACATCTCTAGTCCTGCCTCTAGTGGATCATCAGCATCTACTAATTCAAGTTTGGCGCTTCCACCATTAAATAGTTTTGTGTAAACCTCGTTAAATTTTCTATCAACTTTATCAAAAGCCTCAATTAATCTTTCTCTTCCTTTTTGATTAAGCTCATTGATACTTTCTTTTAATTTTACTATTGCTGTAACTAAATCGACCCGATCGCTCTCCATTTTTTTTATTTCAGTTTCATACTTATTTGTTTCTTCATCTGCTTTTAAGTTCACCGAACCTAGTTTTTCTCTTTCTTGTTTTTTTTTGTCTAGCAAGTCCTCTTGATTTACAGCATCGGGTAGTTCCTCAACTCCAAAAAGATTTGAATTTTCTAAAATATTTTCCTCAGATAAATTTAATTCGGAATTAATTCTATCAATTAAATCATTTTTTCTCTTTTTTAGTCCCTCAACTGTTGCACCCGAACTTGCTTTTCTCTCTCTAATCTGAATTGATTGCTCTTGGATTTCATTCAATTGTAATCTTAAATTTTCTATTTTTTCATCTGTTGAATTAATAATTTCTTCATTTTCTTTTTTTTCTTCTTCAGAAATTCTTAACCCTTCAGTTATTTGACCTTTTTTTTCTGCCTGTAATTTTGGTTGATTGTCTAATTTACTTAATTGATCATTCAATTTACTTCTTCTTTCGGTAAGCTGGGAAACCATTTTTTCAGAATTTAATAATAGGTTTTTCCAACTTTCTATCTCTGTATCAATTACTTTAATTCTTTCGTTTCTCTTTACAGACTCTTTTTTTATATTTTCATTTTTACTATAACTCCCAGCATATGCTTCAATCAACAGCTTACAATTATCAAGTGCTGAAATAGCTTCTTGATTTTTTTGTGAATTAATAAGTTCTTTAACTTTTTCAATTTCACTTTGTAATTTATCTTTAGAGGTGTTTAAATCATTATCAGACTGTTTTTCAGTTTCATAATATTTGGAGTCAATTTCTATTAACTCATTTTTTTCTTCTTTTAATCTTTTTTCATTTGAGTTCGCATCGATTACTATTCCTTTTTCTCTACCGATATCTTCCTCAAATGTTTGAAGTGTTTTTTTTATATTTTCAATTTCATCTTGTATCCTTGTGTTTTCTTCGTCCAGACTTTGTAGCTCAAGATTAAGTCTCTGTATTTTAGATAAGTTTTCAATATTCTTTTCCCTTAATGGTGTGACTTTTTCAGTTTCAGTCTTTATTAAATTTTCAAGATCTGCGATCTTATTATTAAAGTCTGTTACTTCAGTCTCTGCTTCAACATTAATCTCATTTTCTATTTTTATTTCTTTATCAATTTCTAATAATTTTAAATAATATAAGCCTGCTTCTATCTTTTTTATTTCTTCAGACATATTTTTATATCTTGCTGCCTCTTCAGCTTGTTTTTGAAGATTAACAAGTTGCCTTTCTTGTTGGCGCCTTAATTCATCTGCTCTTTTAAGATTATTTTCTGCTGCGTTTAGTCGTAATTCAGCTTCATGCCTTCTTACATGTAATCCTGAAATTCCTGCAGCTTCTTCTAAGATTGCCCTTCTATCGGCTGGTTTAGCTGTAACGATTGCACCTATACGACCTTGGCTTATCATCGATGGAGAATGTGCTCCAGTTGATAGATCTGCAAAAAACATTTGAGCATCACGGGCTCTAACTTCTTTATCATTTATATAAAATTTTGAGCCTTTATCTTTTTCTATTTTTCTTCTTACGTTTACTTCATCCAATTCTCTATATTGAATTGGCCCCTCATTTTTTTCATTAGTTACAGTAACAGACACTTCTGCAATGTTCTTGGATGCTTTGTTAGATGTTCCAGAAAATATTACATCCTCCATTCCTGATCCTCGCATACTTTTTGCTGATGTTTCTCCCATGACCCATCTTAAGGACTCAACAATATTTGATTTTCCACATCCATTAGGACCAACTATCCCAGTTAAACCATTTTCAATTAAGAAATTAGTTTTATCAGCGAAAGATTTAAATCCGTTTAATTGGATTTTTTTAAACTCCATTAGGAGTTTATATCAGTTTTTCCAGCGATTTTTTTAAATTTTTATAATTAAGGGGTTTCTCAAACTTTTTGTTATTAATAATAATCGTAGGAGTAGCATTAACCTTAAATTTTTTAGTACCTTCGATTCGATCGTTTAACACATAATCCTCTATTTTTTTATCATTTATACATTTTTCAAAATCTAAATCGAAGCCTTGATTTTTAATGAATGTTTTTAAATTATCATTAATTTCCTCCACATTTTTCCCTCTGACCCATGCTTGTTGATTTGAATAAAGGCTATTTAAAATTTTCAAACTTTCATTACTTTTACATTGAGAAATTTTTGATGCATTAAAAGCGGCCACATCTAGAGGAAAGTGCCTAAATTCAATTTTGACTAAACCAGTATCGATATAATCTTTTTTGAGTTGAGGATATACGTTTTTATGAAAATCTGCGCAATGACTACATGTTAAAGATTCATAAGCGATTATTGTAATCTTCGCATCCTTATTTCCTGCTATAATTCTATTTCCCTCAGCATTTAAAATATTTATAGACCCAAAAAATAAGATTAATATTAAAAATATTTTTTTCATTTTGTTTTAAACACTTTTGATAACTTTATTAAAGATTTCTTTATTTTTTCATTTTTAACACTATTTATCTTTTTTTGATAATCATGATTTGTCACATTATAGGAGCTTTCATCATTTGTAGAGGGGTTAATTTTTTCATCATCAAAACTTGTTAGTTTAATTTTTTCAACAACAGAATAACCAAATAAATTATTTAATTTTTCCAATATATCTTTTCTTGAATATTCCAGTTCAACTTCATGTCCTCTTTTAACGTTGATTAACAAAGTGCTAACACCTAACTTATTAGAATTTTTAAAAGACTTGGGGTAGCAAACTTTAAATAAATTTTCTCCAACAATATATTTCCAATTATTGATAGTTTCAGAGTACACGTGCCCTTTCTTATTGATGACTTTTTTGATATTTTATAATAACAAAAAAAATTCTTAATTGGTATGATTTAAATAAGAGAACATTACCGTGGCGAAAAAATGTTTCACAATCAAAAAAACATTATTATACATTGGTAAGTGAATTCATGTTGCAGCAGACACAAGTTGTGACTGTAATTCCTTATTTTAATAGATTTATAAATAAAATTCCAAATCTTAAAAAACTTTCAAAAATCCCAGATAGAGAATTGATGAAACTTTGGGAGGGTCTTGGATATTATTCAAGAGTAAGAAATCTAAAAAAAACTGCTAAAATCATAATTAGTAAATATCATGGAGAAATTCCAAATAATTATGAGGATTTAATATCTTTACCTGGTATCGGCAATTACACTGCTAATGCAATTTTAGCTATTGCCTTTAATAAATCCTATATTCCTTTAGATGGAAACATTGAAAGGGTTTTAAAAAGATATCTTTATTTAAAAAAAGATAAGGAAATACAAAAAGAAAATCTAATAGAAAAAAAATCTATTTTTGGAATTTCATCAAGAGCAAGCGATTATGCTCAAGCTTTAATGGAATTAGGAGCAATGATATGCAAACCAAAAAATCCTGAATGTAGTAAGTGTCCTATCTCAAAAAATTGCAAATCTTATAAGAAGAAAGATTTTGATTTAGCTAAAATTACAAAAAAGAATAAAGAAAAATATTTTATTCTTAAAGTTTATAAAAAAAATCAAAAATACCTGTTAGTAAAAAATACAAGATTTAACTTTCTAAAAAATTTAGCAATTTTTCCGATGGAAGAGCTTTCTAACCCAAAAAATTTTAATGAAAATCTTAATTTTAAAATGTCAAATATGAATATGAACATAAAAATTCAATATCTCAAAAATGTAAAAAGATTTCCTTCATCTTATTGGTTTGATAAAAGAAAATTAGATAATTATATGCTTCCAACATTCACTAAGAAAGTTGTTAAATATTTAGAAAAAAGATAATGAAAAAAGTAGCTGTAATTGGTGCTGGTATTTCAGGGCTATTCATTGCGAATTTATTTAAGAGAAATGAAAAATATCAAGTAACTATCTTTGAAAGAAATAGCTTAATCGATTTAAAAGAAGGTTACGGAATTCAATTATCTGTCAACAGTATCAAACTTTTAAATAAAATTCAGTTTGATAAATTAGAAAATAATAAAAAATTTAATCCAGACAAAATAAATTTTTACTCAGTTAAAAATTCTAATAAGATATGTGAGTTAAATATATCAGATTTTAATACTGAAAATTGTAAATATACTACTCTTAAAAGATCATCACTTATTGATTTTTTAAAAAAGGATATAGAGAAAGAAATAAAATTTAACCACACTATTTCAACGATAGAACAACAAGATCAAATCGTTAAAATCGCTTTTGAAAATAATGAAGCTTATGAATTTGACTATTTAATTATTTCAGATGGTGTCTTTTCAAAGAGTAAAAATCTGTTGTCAAAAAATCAAATTGAACCAAAATTTGATGATACGTTAGCCATAAGAGGAATAATACCAAGCTCGTCAAATATAGCTGATAAAAAAAACATCTCATTGTTTTTAGGTTCAAATTTTCACTATGTTATTTATCCAGTATCTCCTGATGAAGATTTAAACTTTATAGCTGTAATGAAGTATAAACTTTCAGAGGATGAGCAAAAAGATTTCTCGTTATTTAAAGATGACAACTTTATTAAAAAGATTTTAGAAAAAGTTCCACAATTAAGTATGGAATTTTTTGATAATATTAATGATTTAAAGATATACCCTGTATTTGTGAGTCATGATTTTTTTGAGTTTAATAATAATAATATTCATTTAATAGGAGATGCTTTTTTTGCTTTTTCACCATCATTTGCTCAAGGTGCATCACAATCAATAGAAGGCGCATATGAATTATTTGAGAATATAGAGAATAATACTGAGAGTGATTTTCTTAGAAATAGAGTTGATAAAGTAAAGATGGTGAAT
>LULV01000695.1_pt1 | contig 15181 bp, 15 predicted proteins | sample 728081 | NCBI WGS metagenome assembly LULV01 (sample SAMN03860280, study PRJNA289734) | marine metagenome | biome: seawater column; feature: ocean; material: water; isolation source: Red Sea water column Station 108 - depth 25m | place: Saudi Arabia: Red Sea | collected 2011-10-15 | depth 25 m | reverse complement strand
CTTACTCTGCTTTGGTTTTAGGTAATTGGGGTATGAACATATATTATGATATGATGAATTTACCTCAAGAAAACAATCAAGGATTTACTCCAATGTTTTTGTAAAAAGTTGCAAAAGTTACTTTTAAAAGTGTAATTAACTTTATAATAAAATATGGCCAAAAGAAAGTACATAAAGAAATCTGATTATTGGAATAAATTTAAAAAAGTTGCGATTGCACATCAATCACAAAATTTAGAAGAGTTTGAGCCAGCTACAGCTGGGGAAGCATACCACGTTTCCGAGGGCTCGTACCAAAGATCGGGTTCATCAACCACAAGCCGAAACACAAGAACATCATCACGTATAAACCGATCTTCTGTTACGGGTCCCCTCAATCGTTTTTCTCAAATCAGAAAAGGTTTATTGCCTTATGAACTTTCATCTGATGGAATAAATGTTAGAGAAGCGATTGAGTTATGTCAAAAAGCATATGCAAATGTGCCCATATTTAGAAACACGGTAGACATGATGTCTGAGTTTGCAAATGCTGAAATATATCTTGAAGGTGGTAATGCAAAATCTAGAAGTTTTTTTGAAAAACTTTTTAAAAGAATAAAGTTGTGGGATCTTAAAGATCAATACTTTAGAGAATATTACAGAAGTGGAAATATTTTCATGTATCGTATTGATGGCAAATTTAATTTAGATGATTACAAAAAATTTGCACAAAACATATCTGATGCACCATCGACAAACAAATTTCCTTTAAAGTATATCATTTTAAATCCTTTTGAAATTGTCGCAAAAAGGAGTACGGTATTTAGTACAAGAGGAGGAGCGTATGCAAAAATACTTTCTGAATTTGATATGGAAAGACTTGCTAATCCAAAAAATGATTATGATAGAGCTGTCTTTGAAGCGTTAGATCCAAAAGATCAAAAGCTAATTAAAGATGGAGCTTATTTTAAAAATGGATTACAGATTAATTTAGATAATTCCAGATTAGCTTACAGCTTCTATAAAAAACAAGATTACGAGCCGTTTGCTATTCCATTTGGCTATCCCGTTCTTGAGGACATAAACGCAAAAATGGAAATGAAAAAAATGGACCAAGCTATCATGAGAACAGTCGAAAATGTTATACTTATGATTACTATGGGCGCAGAGCCAGAAAAAGGAGGCATTAATCATAACAATGTTAGAGCAATGCAACAACTTTTTCAAAATGAATCTGTAGGAAGAGTTTTAGTTTCTGATTATACTACAAAGGCTGATTTTATAATTCCAGACATTAACAAAGTAGTTGGAGCACAAAAATATGAGGTCATTAATCAAGATATTAAAGAAGGGCTTCAAAATATAGTTGTAAGCGACGACAAATACAATGGCACAGAAGTCAAGGCAAGGGTTTTCTTAGATAGGCTTAAAGATGCAAGAGAAGCTTTTGTCAATGACTTTTTGCAGCCAGAAATACAAAGAATATCTAAAGACTTAGGATTTAGAGCTTACCCTACTGCAAAATTTAAAGATATCGATTTGAGGGATGAAACTCAATTAATGAGAGTGGCAACTAGGCTAATGGAGCTAGGAATTATTTCTGCAGAACAAGGAATGAATTTATTCCATACTGGCAGATTCCCAAATGCAGAAGAGTTAGAAAATGCACAGCAAAAATTTGTAGAACAAAGAGAAAAGGGTTATTTCAATCCAATTGTTGGCGGAATACCTATGATAGATGAAGATGCGCAAGAGGCGGCAAAAACTCCTCAACAGAAACCAACTAACGGTATGCCTGGACGACCAGAAGGTTCAAAAGATCAATTTTCTAGAGCCAATATTCAAAACACTATATATGAAATAGAAAATTTAAGAAGTGTAGCTTTTACTAAACTCAGAGATAAACTTAAAGTGGGTAAAAAAGGCTTCTCAAAAGATCAAGAAAAAATGGTAGATAAATTATGTGAATCTGTAGTTTGCTCTACTGAAAAAGAAAATTGGTCCGATCAGATCATTTCTTGTGTAAATGATTTTAACGTCATAGAAAAATTAGGCACACTAGACGGTGTTGTCAATATTTCTAGCGATCATAAATTACAATTATATCCATCAGCAATCCTATATCATTCAAATGAAAGAAATTAAAAATCCATTAGTAGCGAATATTGAACGTTCAAACGGCAATATTGAAATTTCAATTGCCAAAAAATATAAAGAAACAGAAGAGGCAATGTATAAGTCTTTTATGAGCGTGTGTGCCATGGATGATAAAGCTCTTGTTAACACAAAAGACATGGATAAAAAAGCAACAATGGCAGCTTGCGGAATGCAGTATGATAAAATGAGAGCCATGATGAATGAAGTTGGTAAGGGAGGGTTGACAGAAAAACAAAAGAAGCTTCCACCAGCTTTACAAAAAGCAATTCTCAAAAAGATGAAAGAAGATGGAAAACTTTCAGAAGAAGAAGAAAAAGAAGCAGAAGCCAAACTTCTTTCAAAAGACGATCAAAAGAAAAAAGAAGTTGCGATAGAAGATGATATGAAAGTTGTAAAAAATCCTAAAAAGGATGCATAAATATACAACAACTTTTGATTTTGAAATAACTGCTTGCGAAAAAATAGGTGGTGTTAATATTTCGAATGCAAACATCGAGAATTTAAGATCTTTAATTCCGACTTCAGTAGATCTAGATAAAAATGTAGATTTAATGGGCGTTGCATTTAACGCTGCTGTAGTAAACGAGTTTAACAGAAACGGCGATGGAATGAGCACTAAAACTGCTATCGATTCTGTTCAACAATTCGTACATAAGCCGACCAATATAGAACATAATAAAAAGAAAGTTGTCGGTCATATTGTAAACGCTGGATTTAGCGATTACTCAGACAGTACAATTTTAATTAATGTTGATGAAGATCAAAAAGATCCTTTTAACATCGCGCTAGGAGCGGTAGTTTATAAAACTGTAGATAAAGATTTTTTTGAAACACTAAAGAAAAGCACAAATCCAAAAAGCAAAACTCACAACATGGTCTCTGCAAGTTGGGAAGTTGGATTTAGTGAATATAAAATTGCTGTAGGCAGTAAAAATTTAAAAGACGCAGAAATAATTTCAGATCCAAAACAAATTATGGAAATGAAAGGAATGCTCAGAGGCTTTGGCGGCAAAGGAGTTATGCAAGATGGAACCCCAATTCATCGTTTAATTGTAGGAGATGTATATCCTTTAGGCATAGGTTTTACAATGAAGCCAGCCGCTAATGTAAAGGGCGTTATTTCTTCAGAAGAAGGCAGCGTAGAAATTGAAAATGAAGAACAAAAAGCTTCAATAATTTTAAACAAAAGTAAACAACAGTCAGTACATTTAGAAAAAATTGCTGCCAAAATTTCACAAAATATAAAAAACACTGTAAACAATAAAAAACCTATGGAACTAGAAAACCTACTTACAGAACTCAAAGATTCTCTTGTGGAGAAAAAATTCTCACAAGAAGCAATCGCTGGCATGACTTCGACTTTTGCCGAAGCCATTAAAGAAAAAGACGCAGAATACAAGGCTTCCCTCGAAGCTGCGGAAAAAGAAAAAGCCGAAATCGCTGCCGCGAAAGAGGAACTTCTGGCTTCCGTAGAATCAATTAAAGAAGAGCTCAAATCTGCTAACGAACGTCTTGCAGAATTTGAAGCGTCAAAACTCGCTGAAGAAGCGGTTGCTCGTTTTAATGCTCGCATGGAAGAAATTGATTCTCTTTATGATCTAGAAGAAAGCGACAGCGCATTCATCGCAGAAAAAATTAAAGGAATTGATGAAGCAGAAGAATCTTTTGCCGCTTTTAAAAGCGAGCTAGAAGTATTTTGGGCTTCAAAAAGCAAAGAAGCTAAAGCTAAAATCGAAGAAGAAATTAAAGCTAAGATTGACGCTGAGGTAGAAAAACGACTTTCAGAAGAAACATCTGAGGCTTCAGAAGCATCAGACGTAGAAGTCGATGTCGAAGAAGCTTTAGAAAATGCAGAAGCAACAGACGTTGAAATTCCTAATAATAATGAAGCTCAAGCTTCAGCTAAATCTTTCAAGGATAAATTCGCAGCCGCTTTCAGCCGTGAAAATATCCTAGGATAAAACAAAAAATTTAAATTATAAAATATTATGGCACTAAGATTACTACCATTTAGACAATATGATGAGCAAGATGTTGTAAACCTCTTTGCTCTTACAAACGGCGATGTCCTTGACAGTACAACAGGTACTGGTCCAGGCGACAACGGCGTTTTTGTCAAAATCAGCAATGGCGATTTTAACCAAGAAGTTATTGAGTATGGAACAAATGCTTATCTTGGCAAAACAGATTATCCATTTGTTGGTGGAGACATGTATCCAACTAACCCTCCTTTATAACACAACCAAAAAAGAAGAGCTTCAAGCTGTTCTTCCTGGCCAAACAGTTCCTGTTGTAACTAAGGGTATCTTTACTCTTTCTGCAAGTGCTTTTGATGGAGCTCTTGGAGACAACAGTAAGCTAGGCATTGGTTCTGGTATTACAATGTCTCACACCAATGCAGGTAAAATTACTGGAGTAGCTCCACACACAACAGGTGCATTTGGTACCGTTATCGGAACTGGTTCGCGCAGCTCTAATGCTGCTATTACAGATCAATTCGACGGTGAATATGTCATTGTTAAAATTGGATAAAAGAAAGGAAAATTTAATATGAAAATTACTTTAAAAAATACTCCAGAACAAGTCGAACTAGTAAAAGCTATGGCTTCTCGCGACAGAAATGTTGCTTATGAAGCTCAAACTGCTCTTGCAGAATTTATCGGCCCCGTCCTCGCAGAGGTAATAAACCAAGCTCCTGCTTTGTCCAACCTCTTTACTACTCTTCAGTACAATTCTGATGACAATCCTTCAATTCCATTGGATTTATATTTCGATATAGCTGATGAGGATTATGTACAAGTTTACAGCCAAAGTCGTGCTGGTGGTCTACCAACTTCAGAAGTTCTTCCAACATCTGCAGAGCTTAAAGTCACAACATACAGCATCGACTCAGCAGTGAGCTTCGATCGTCGTTATGCTGCAAAAAGCCGCATGGATGTTGTTGCTAAAACAATGACTCGTGTTGCACAAGAAATTCTTCTTAAGCAAAACACAATTTCAGCTCAAGTTATTCTTAAAGCACTAGCTGCTGCGGAAACAAATGGCTTAAAGCACGTGTTCTCTGCCGCTGTTGATGATCGTTTTGTTCTTGCTGATCTTAACGCATTGCTTACTCGCTCTAAGAGAATCATGACTTCATTTGCTGGAGGCACTCCAGACGCTCGTAGCGGACGCGGTGTTACAGACATCATTTGCGCTCCTGAAATCGTAGAAGAGCTTCGCTCTATTGCTTACAACCCAATTAACACTAAGAGTGCTCCTGCTGGACCTAGTGGTGGCGACTCAGTTCCAACTCCAGACTTCATTGCACAACAAGCATTTAATGCTGCTGGTGCTCCAGAATTCTATGGCATTGGTATTATTGAGCTTAATGAGCTTGGTGGATTTGGAACAAATACAGACGAGAAGTTTGACAAGATCTTTGCACAGCATGCTGGAGCAACTCAATATGCAAGAGCTGATGGTACAAGTACTTCTGCTGAGCAGTTTACAGCAGCCGCAGATTCACTAATTATCGGTATAGACCGTACACGTGAGTCTCTAGTACGTCCAGTTGCTGTTGATGCAGAAAACGGTGCAGAGTTTAATCTCATCGCTGACGATCAATACAGCATCCGTCAAAGCAAGATTGGTTACTTCGGTTCACTCGAAGAAGGACGTATCGTTCTTGACGATCGCGCTCTTTCTGGAATCATTGTTCAATCATAACTTAACACTAAATTAATTATTAGGAGCCGTCCTTCGGGACGGCTCTTTTTTTTTGAATTTAGATATTTTAAAATTATAATAAACTATGGAAAAGAAAAGCATTCACGATCTTAAAGAAGAGTATATTGAAACAGCAATAAAAAACGACGAAGTAAATAACGAAGAAATGCAAAAAGGTGACAAGCTAAAAAATCTTCAATACACAGACGCCAAAGAAAGAGATGAAATAGATAAAATTGAAGCTGAAGAAAAACTAACAGGAGCTGATGTAATTTCTCCTTTTGGGACAAATAATACTCAGGTTTTTAAAAGAAAACTAAAAAATATGAGTCCTACTGAAAAAGTAGCGATTGCAGAGAAAACTGCTACTAGAATTTTTGCAGACGAAGAGCTTCAAAATGAATCTTTAATGAAAGCCTTTCAGGAATGGAGAGGAACTAATTGGGGATCAACTGGAGGCCATACAGAACAAAAAGTAGAAGTTCTAGCGGCTGAATCTAAAGAAGCTTTTAAGAATAAAATTAAATCAAAAACTCTTTCAGAGCTGCAAGAAATGATGATGAAGCTTGGGTTTACTCCTAGTTTTGATAGGAATAGAATTATATCTGTGCTGGAACAAGAATATCTTAAGAGAGGTTAAGTTAAAAGGTTTTGCGTGTAATATAGTTTATGAAAAACCAATCAGATGATATCTTAGATAATTTAACTTTTGTTAACGGAAAAGAAGAGGTTGAAGAAATTACCGCTTCTAAGAAAAAAGCTACTAAAAAAATTGCTAAAAAAGAAGTCGAAAAGACTGAGCAGCCATCTAAACCTTTATACTCTTATGAAGATTTAGTTAATAGAAGTTCGACAGATCTTACAAATATATGCGCTCAAGTTGGTGTACCAGCTGCTCGTCGTAAACCGCAAATGATTCAAAACATTTTAAACGCTTAAAATGAGTAGTGTAGCAGAGTTAGCAAGCGGAGTATTTATTGATGAATTCGACTCCTCTGGAGTTGTGTATGATTCAATATCTGGTTGGTTCGAAAATAATATTGGCCAACTAAACAATGCTTTGTATACTAACTTTTCTGGAGTAAGTGGACAAATTGATGGATTAAATCTTGAGGAACAAGAAATATTTAAACAGATGTATTTATATCATTATTATACCAAACAAACTAGAAATACAATTAGAGGTATAGCTAATGACACAAACGGCAACATTTTAAGCGTCAGAGACGGCGATAACGCCATTACGTTTGTTAATAAGAATGAAGTGTCCAAAGTATATAGATCGCTCGCTCAGGACGTAAATAACAAGCTTCTTTATCTTGTAGGAAAATATAATAGTTATCAGGCTGCACCAAGACAAGTTGGAGGAATAGAAGCTTCAATAACGGTTACTGGAGAAGCATAAAAAACCCGCCTCAGAAAGACGGGTTTTGAATTTACGCTTCTACTACAGAGCCCCGATATTTTTTAAGGGTCTTTGTCTTAGATGAAGTTTTTGAGCTAGCTTTCTTAGCTTGCTTTTTTGCGTCGGTAGTGTACTTGACACCCCTCCATTGCATTTCTTGCTTCATTGTTAGCCTTTCTATTTACGTGTTATTATTCACGCGTTCCTTGGGGAGCACTGTGCTCCTTACTTCCGTCTCTTTCGAGATGAACGGCTATACAATATATTACACAAAAAAAGCGGCATTTCTGCCGCTTTTAGTAAAAACGAGGGGCTTCTTAGCTATTCGCTCCACCCCAAAATTCTTATGAAACAAACACTGCGTTACCCATAACTGTTCCAGTATTAGCGCCAGAGAAGAACACGTTATTAACTGTATCGTCTGGGCCACCAATTGAAAGAGAGAAGGATAGATCAACGGTCTTATTAGGGCCAATGCTTGAACTAAATGCTTCACTATCAAGTTTAAGGTTTGTCATCTTATAAGCAGCTTGGTGCAAGTTATTTTCAGGGTTTCCTATAACAGCATTACCATCAGAATTTTTGAATAGAACCGTGATGCTAGGAATGAATTGGTCGTCATTGATGATGTTGGTCAAAGCTCTTGTTTGTGTATCTGAGACGATAGCGGAAACAGAAAGTGTTGGTGTAATTGGGAAATCAACAACACGAGCGAAAGAGAAACGAGAACCTAGTCTATCAATAGGAGTTCTTCCTAGAGGAATAGAAATCGAAACGCTTTGAACGTGAGCTGCGCCATCACCATCTAAGTCGACGATAGCATCACCATCTGCATTTGCAAAAGAAAGTGAAATATCACCTGGACGAAGGGCGCTGACAACAGGATTGGCGCCATCAACTTCTAATCCATCAACTAATTGTCCTGTTCCTTGAGAAGCTGGTGGGAATACAATACCACTAGTTTCCTTAGTCGTTCCTGGAATTGGTTTTTTTGCGCTACTTTGATTAGCAAGAGCAGTGCCATTGACTGGATCAATACCAACACCGCTAATTCCAGAAAATCCAACGCCCGAAATACCACTATTACCAATACCAGCAGTTCCACTTACAGCGGCTGTAGCATTCATATTAGTTCCTTCAAAAGAAACTGAAACAGTTGGAATAGAGCCAATAGATGCATCTAAAGTATAGTCGGTAAGGAAAGCATTACCAATACCTATTGTGCTATAACCTGTGCTTGTGGTATTAAAGTTAGCGTCAACACCTTCTGGAGCTGTTAATATATATAAATTTTGTCCACTAGTAGATGCTATTTGACCAGAGATAAAACCTTTAGTACTGACCTCGCCCACTGCAGTGCCCGAACTATTTGCAAATCCTAGTGCTTGCTCGTTAAAGCCGTCTCCAAGTAGATAAGATGCGTCGAAAGATACGGTTGGGGCTTCTAAAATAATAGCCTCTAGTCGAGCGAGTTGACCAAATTGGTTAACGTCTTGACGCGCAACATTGAATGAATAATTAGCAGATTGTACTCTGCGAAGCTGCGCATGCTGAGATGCTCCAGGTGGAGTCTACTCCTTTACTTACGAACAGCGCGTCTGATTGATAAATAACTCTATTTTTAGCCATAATATTTTATATTGTTTACAGTATTTTTAGTTGAATGGGAAATTAAGAACGAGGAAATCTAGTAGTGGAAACATCAAAATCTATAAAACCTATTTTTAAATCTCCAGGAATTTTGCTTTGAGCCCTGTCTGAAAACTTAGAAACAGTGACATCATCTATAAAAAATGGACGATCTGTATAGGATGCAGCTAGTGCATTGTAGTTATATACAGGAGCGAAGACGGAAGGGGAAATTTCAATTTCAGGGCCTTTTATGTCTCCACGCTCTGTAACTGGGTGACCAGTAAAAGGTATTTTTGGTATAACTTTTCTAGCAGAATCTGCAAATATAGATAAAGCTCCATCAAGTTGGTAATCATTTTCTGCGATAACCACAGCTTTAATTATATTATTTGTTTTGTCTTCACCTCCAAAAGCAAATCCTTCATTTGTCATAAACTCTGAATTAATAAAAATTGCTGGGACAGCTTGATCATAAGGTTCAATACCACTAGGTTGTTGATCATATCTGCTGTTTAATTTAAATTTATTTTCAATAATCAAATCTTCTTCTGTTTCGTTTGTCAGATATACATTAAAATCCTTAACTGCAAATGTGCCACTTATTCCCAATTTTTTAGCTGCCTCTGTTGGGTCTAAAGAGGTATTCAGTATGCCAGTGCTAGCCACAATTCCTCCATTATCGAAGTCTATAGAATAACTAGCATTATTTCGGGTCACGTCTGCAGGAATATCTCCCACTCCATCGTCATATATATAAACAGTTGTCGGTATTATAGGATTAGGAGTTCCACTTATAGAAGAATCATTTACCCATTGTTTAAAGTTGCTTGAGTATCTAAGAAGATTGTCTGGGAGTCTTGAGTCTGACTGTAAATAAAGTTGACCACTTTTATTTGAATAGGCTTCTCCCTTTTGAAGCAACTCATGATCAAACCAAAGTAAAAAGCTAGTCATTAATTCGTGCTGATATTGAGGTTTCATGAAATATTATTTACACTATTATAATTGAATGTTTTCAAATTGTTTTTTGTATTTTTTTAGAATGGCAGACATATACTGAGTATTTTTAAATCTAGAGCCTCTGCTAACTTTTTTTGAAGTTTGTACTCCTCTACCAGATCTGCTGTCGGCAGTTACTTTGTTTAAGTAGTAACCTAGGCCAGAAATACCTGATTCTATACCTTTTGCCCAACTCCTGCCTGGGGCCCAAGGCATTGGAGTAGCTGCAAAGACTTCTTTTGGATCTGGCACAGATACACTGAATTCTACTGATTTAGTTGTAAGTCTTACAAAACGAAACTCAGTGCTTTGCAACACTTCCTCAATGGCCTTTGTAGGATCTTCTCCAGAATTAAAACCTATAAAAGAAAAAAGATTACCGTTTCTTCCTCTAAGAGTTCCGCTAATATTTGAAGCGTTTAATCCTCCTTTTAACTCAATGGTGACTGGATGATTTAAAAACTCTGCAATCATTTGGTTTTTTATTTTTTGAAAAGCTTTACCAAATAATTTTTGAACCTGCATTCTGCTTTCTTTAGGAGTTTGTCTTATTAAACTTTTGGTTATTGCTGGATCTAAAGCCATTATTCTTCAATTGGTGATAAATAAAAATGATAGTATTGTGGCCCGAAAATACCAGTTGGATTACCTTTGCTATTTATCGTATATTTTCTACCCTCAAATTCACAACGTTTTGCTTCTTTTAAAATTTCAAAACCACTAGCATCAACAGTAATTCTAACAGAGCCCTCTATTAAATCTATATCTAATTGAGAACCAATATTACCATCTGCTAAGTTTTGTTCTCTGGCATTTATATATTTAATTCTAGCTTTTAAAATGTGACTTACGACTGTCTTTGTGATAGAACTAGATGTTGCCCCAGTTCTGCCGTAAACGTTATTATATTCAGGACTTGCAGATATTAGTATTTTTTTACCTTCTTCAAAAACAGTTATATTTCTAGCAAATGTTTGGTGAATATCATCTATTATAGATTTGATTGTATTTTTTTGACTTTCTGATATTAAAGCTGTGGCCATGCAAACTTTTACACTTTTTTGTGTAAATATAATCAGGAATAAGGATTTTATGATTGCTAAGGAATTTTTATATGATCGATCTGATCATCATATTAGGTATTTATTTAAAAATTTTTTAAATACTTTGGAGGAGATGCAAAAAACTCACGAAATTAATTTTGAAAAATTATATGATAATATACCAGAAAAATATCATGCTTTAATAGACATGGCAGATTATTTTGATGAGCCTCATTACGAAATATACAGAAAAAAGATACTGGATATTGGAAATTCAGTTCTGCGAGATTATAATAGTGAATTAGAAAATCTAACGGTAGAGTTTAAATTTAAACAATAATCATGGCACAAGGACACATATATAAATTTACAATTGATAAAAAAGAAAAAAAGAAAGTAGAGGTAGAGCGTAAAAACCAGAAAACTGGAGAAATAGAAACTATCTTACAAAATAAAACGGTAAAGACTCCAGTAGAGTTTGTCGTTAAAAAACCTAGTCGTAGGATTATAGATGAAGCAGAAGCTCAGTATGCTATTGAATTGAGTAAAAATATTAAGAAGGGCATTGTGACTAAAAACATGATGGTCAAAAAGTATGCAGATACAGGAGGCACTCTTACTGAGGAAGAAACAAAAGACATGCTTCGCAAGCTGCAAAAAAGCAATGAGCTCGCTAACAAAATTCAAATGCTGCACGCTACAGACAAAGAAAAAAATAAAAAAGAAATAGACGAATTAGAAGAGGAGCTTTTAGAATTAAGAAAAGAATTGGTTGATATAGAAATGTCGATGCAAGGTGTATACGAACACACAGCAGATGCCAGAGCGGAAAGATCAACTTTATTTTGGTATACAATTCAATTATCTAAAAAGATAGAGGACGAAAAAGAAACTAACTTTTTTGACGGTTTGATATACGAAGACCAACTTGAAGATTTATATAATAAAGATGAAAATGGAAGTGAGTTGGAGCAAAAAGCTTTGAAAAAATTTATGTCAATTGTGTCTTATTGGTATTACAATAATCAAGCAGAAGAAGAAGAAATTGATAAATTTTTAAGCACTACCGATGGATCAGAATGATTTAGCTGATTTGATAGTTGAAATATTTGATGGGGTCACTGTCTTGAGTTCAAGCTTTGGCCCTATTTATATTAAACATTTTCATCAATTAGATACTAGAAAAATGTTATCTCAAAGAAACGTATATCTAGATGAAGCTAAAAAAAGAGGACTTATATCGGAGAAAGATGCCTTAGATGCTTTGATAAAAGATGAAATGTGGGATTGGGAATCTGAAAATGAAATACAAAAAAAGATAACATTTATTGAAAATTTAAAAAAATCAACAAGCAAAATTAATATTCCCTCCAAAAGAGAAAGTCATCAAAAACTAATAAATAACGAACAAAATAAATTAGCAGAGCTTTCTTTTGAAAGACAAAATCTTTTAGGTTTAACTGCTGAAAAATATGTAGATAAAAAAGTTAACAAAGAATTTTTTGAAAGTTTAGTTTTTTATGATTCGGATTTAAAAAATAATGTGTTTGAATCTATTGATTACAGCGAAAGAAAAAAATTATCAGAACTTTCAGAAATGGAATCTGTTTTTTTTACAAGAATGTCTGAAAAAAATATTTCTAAAGCTGTGCTTTCTCCATTCTATTCTGCATATCTACCTTATTCTGAAGATCCTATGGGTTTGTTCGGAACTCCTCTTAAAAATTTAACAGCGTTTCAGCTAAAAATGCTGACCTATGCAAGAACTTTTTTAAATATATTTAAAAACTCACAGAAAGAAATTCCAGAAAGTATAGCTAAAGATCCAGAGTTGCTAATAAGTTATTATGAAGCTCAAAAAAATAATGCACAGCCTAAAGGCAAGGGATCAGAGGGAGATGGAGGAACAACGTATTTTGGAGCCAACAAAGACGACATTAGACAAATGAAAGCTGAAGATGAAGAAGCCATAGATTTAAGTAAGGCTGTGGAAAGCAGCGGAGGATCGATGAACATGCAGGATCTTATGAAACTTCATGGTATATAATATTTTTTTTTAGTTTCTTTTGGTGTAATGTTATTATATGGCAGCGGCAAGAGTACCAGTAACATTTGATCCTAATACAAGAAAAGTAGAGGCAGCTTTCGCAAGAATCCAGGCTCAGGCAAGGGGTTTAAATCTTGGGGCTGGCGCCCAGTCTATAGATAAGTTATCTAGACCTTTAGGAAGAATAACTGGACAAGCCAATGAATTTCAAAAATCTCTTGAGGCTTCTAATGCTCGTGTTCTTGCTTTCGGTGCTTCTGTAGCTGTTATTAATAAACTAAGTGAAGCTTTTGGAGCTTTGGTTAGCAATACTGTAAAAGTAGAAGCAACATTTGCCAAAATTAATACTATCTTGGGTGGCACACAAGCTCAGTTAGAACAGTTTGGTAATGGAATATTTAAAGTAGCTCAAAACACAGCTACATCATTTGATCAAGTTGCAGAAGGAGCTTTAGAATTAGCTCGTCAAGGTCTAAGTGTTGAGGAGTCTCTTAGTCGTGTAGAAACTGCACTTCAGTTGGTTCGTGTTACTGGAATTAAATCTACAGAAGCTGTAGCTGGATTAACGGCAGCGATTAAAGGTTTTGAGGGTGCGGGTCTAACTGTAGCAGAAATAGCAGACAAGTTATCTCAAGTTGATACCCAGTTTGCTGTTTCTACAGAAGACTTAATTAATGGACTTGAACGAGCATCTGCATCGGCTCGTGTTGCTGGAGTTTCTTTTGATGAGCTATTAGGTGTTATAACAACAGTTCAAGAAAGAACTCAGCGTGGTGGTGCCGTTATAGGTAATGCTTTTAAAACCATTTTTGCTAGATTAGGCAGAACCGATACACTTGTTGCTTTGCAAGATCTAGGTATAAGTGTTTTAGATGCAGAGGGTAATGTAAGATCTGCAGTCCCACTTTTTCAAGAATTAGCTACAGAGTTAGATAAATTAGGATTAAAAAGCGTTGAAGCTGGAGAGGTTATTCAAAAAGTAGCTGGAGTTAGACAGCGTGATATTTTAATCAGTTTAGTTGAGGATTTAAATAGCGGACAAAGTCAGTTTGCTAAATCTCTAGAAGTCTCAGCTAATTCAGTAGGAGCTTTGGATTCTAAGAATGAATCACTAAACCAAACTCTTGAATCTTTAATAAATAATTTAACTGTAGGCGGGCAGAAGCTGGCATCTGTTTTGGGTGAGATAGGATTTACAGATGCTGCAGGAGATATTTTAAAAGCATTTTCAGGTATAGTAAACAGTATTACTGATATACTACAAGGAGAATCTATTGGTGCAAAATTTGCACAAGGGTTAGTAAAGGGAGTTGGTGATATTTTAACTGGCCCTGGATTAGCTTTAATAAGTGCTATATTTATTAAGCTGTTTGTTGATTTAGCTAAATTTGGATCTCAATCTTTAAAACAAATATTAGGAATAAATCAAGCAGCTCAAGCTCAAAATTTATTACAACAATCTATTTTACAGACACTGCTTCAAAACGAAGATATTCAAAGAGAAATATTAGCGCTTGAAGGAAACAAAATAGCACAAGAAAAATTATTACTAAGAATATACAACGAGCAAGCTAACGCTTTAGCTAGAGTTCAAAAAGCAGCAGCAACTGTTACTCCTGGAGTTTTTAGCGCTGGATTTAGAGGCGGTGAAAGGGGAGTTACTAGAAGAGGCGCTAGTGGATATGTAGCAGCTGAAGCTCGTGATGTTTCTAGAGGCGTTGGTGGTGCGACTGCGGGCTCTAAAGTTGTATCAATTCCAAACTTTGCTTTTGGTGGCGGTAAGTACGGAACAATGGTCGCTAATACAAGCGAGTATCTTGTTCCTAACTATGCTGGCGGTGGAGATGCTATATTCAGTCGCGATATGGTTAGATCTATGGGTCTACCTAGTGGAGCTAGAAAGTTAAATGCGTCTAGCGGGTTTATACCTAATTTTAACCTAAAAGGTTTTAGTGATTACATGAGGTCTCGTGGCATAAGTGCGGGACAAGTTAGTCGAGGAGCTAAAGATTTTTCAAGAGCTTTTAGAGAAAATACAGGTGGTTATAGAGAAGAATATAATAAACTATCTCCTTTAGAGCAAAGAAATATTTCAAAAAGATATGAGCAACAGGTACAACTAGGTAGAGCAAAGGGTGCAACAAGTAAATCTAAATATGGTATAATGTATTCAGATGTTATAGGTGGAACTCCAGTTACAGATTTAAAGAC
>LULV01000382.1_pt1 | contig 15302 bp, 14 predicted proteins | sample 728081 | NCBI WGS metagenome assembly LULV01 (sample SAMN03860280, study PRJNA289734) | marine metagenome | biome: seawater column; feature: ocean; material: water; isolation source: Red Sea water column Station 108 - depth 25m | place: Saudi Arabia: Red Sea | collected 2011-10-15 | depth 25 m | reverse complement strand
ATTTAAAAACCTCATAACATTCTTCAGCCTTTTTTTTTGCATTTTCTTCAATTGTATTTTTATCTTCAATCACATCTGGTATATCTTCATTAACTATCAAGGTGTGTTTACTTCCAAATTCTTGAAAAATTTTTAATAGCTCTTTGTGCTTATTTTTATTATTTGAAGCTAATAGGATTTCCATTTGCTTATTTTTGTATTTCAAATACTTCTTTTATACACTCTTTTCCAAGTTCAAAAAGTTGATCAAGATGTTCTTTTGGAAATGGCTTTCCTTCTGCAGTGCCCTGTATCTCTAGTATTTCAAATTTTTCATCCAATACTAAATTTAGATCAACCTCTGCATTGGAATCTTTTTCATAATCAAGATCTGCTACCAATTCGCCAGCAACAATCCCAACTGAAATGGCACCAACTTTACTTGTAAGTGGATTTTGATTTAATTTGTTTTCCTGGATCATTTTTTCAAATGTATCATTCAGAGCTATCCAAGCGCCATTAACAGAAGCTGTTCTTGTACCGCCATCAGCTTCTAGCACATCGCAATCTACTGTAAAGGAGTACCCGTTTATAATTCCTAAATTACAAACAGCTCTTAAAGATCTTCCGATTAATCTTGAAATTTCTTTAGACCTACCGGACTCATAAGATTTTCTTGATATTCTATTACCTGATGACCCAGGTAACATATTGTACTCTGCAGTTACCCAGCCCTTATCAGAATTTAGCAACCAGTCTGGAAGTCTAGTTGAGACAGATACTGTAACCAATACCTTTGTATTGCCTGATTCGTATAAAACTGAGTTTTCAGCAGAATTAATAAAATTTTTGGTTACTTTTATTGGTCTCATTATGGGGACATCCTTTCAATTTTCCATGAATTGTCTTCTGGCTTATAACAAAACCTATCATGTGTCCTGTTTCTTCTCCCCTGCCAAAACTCCCAATAATTAACTTCAATAGCAAACCCACCCCAAAAGTCAGGTCTTGGTATTTCTTTTCCTTCATATTCTTTTTCAAGCTCATCGATTTTATTCGTAACATCTTCTCTGGAGGAGATGATGTTGCTCTGTGCAGATGCCAAGGCACTTAATTGTCCGCCTCTTGGTCTTGTTTTAAAATATTCATCGGATACTTGTGAGTCAGCTTTTCTTGCTATGCCTTGAAATCTGACTTGCCTATGGATTTCAGCCCAGTAAAAAATACCAGAAACATTAGGGTTAGCAAATATCTCCACTGCTTTTGGACTCTCATAGTGTGTATGAAAGATCAAATTATTATTTACGATATTTTTAAATAATACATATCTCGATCTCGGAGCATTTTCATCTACAGTAGCTAGAACCATTGCATTAGGTTCGTAAATTTGCGTTTCAATAGCTTCATCGAGCCACTTTTTAAATTGTGTTATAGGGTCTTGATTTAAATCTTCTGATGTCAGGTCTAGATCGCTGTATTCATTACGAAGAGATTGAATCTTTTCTGAAAAATTTTCCATTAATTTGATTTAATATAATTTAAAGCTGATCCACTTTCAAACCAACTTATTTGCTCTTCAGATAGAGAATGGCTGGTATCTATATCCACTGTTGAACCATCTTCTTTCTGTATAGAGACTGTAACTTTACTTCCAGGACTTAAGTTTTCGAGATTTTTAATAGTTAATTTATCATTCTGCTCTATCTTTTCATAGTCAGCTTTATCTTCAAAGGTTAGCGGTAGTATCCCTTGCTTTTTCAAATTAGCTTCGTGGATTCTTGCAAAGCTTTTGACCAAAACTACTCTACAACCTCTGAACCTCGGCTCCATGGCAGCATGTTCCCTTGATGATCCCTCACCGTAATTTTCATCACCAATTGCAATCCAGTTTATATTATTTTCATGGTATGTTTTTGCAAGATCCGGCAATGTCATAATTTCATTGTTAAGGGTATTAACACCTGTCCCTGAGTCTTCTGAAAAAGCATTATTAACACCTATAAATAAATTTTGAGAAATATTTTCTAGGTGACCTCTAAACCTTAACCATTTACCTGCAGGTGATATATGATCAGTTGTACACTTTCCTACAGCTTTCATAATTACAGTCATGTCTATATAATTACTTTCATCAAATGAGTCAAAAGGTGTTAAAGCTTGTAATCTCTCAGAATCTGGACTTATAACAACTTCAACTTCACTATTATCTTTTGGCTGGACAAAACCTTCCAAAGTGCTTTCAAACCCTTCTGAAGGGAGCTCTTCTGCAGTTGGAGGTGAGAGCTTTACCTCTTCACCGTCTTCGTTTATTAAAGTATCATTAAGAAAATCGAATTCTAGAGTTCCACCTAAAGCAAGGCCAATTACAGTTTCAGGTGAACCAATAAAGGATAGTGTTTCCTTATTGCCATCATTTCTCGCTGGAAAGTTTCGATTGTACGAAGAGACAATTGTGTTAGTTTGTCCTTCTTCAATATCATCTCTCTTCCACTGTCCAATACATGGTCCACATGCATTCGCGAGAACAGTAGCACCTATTGCTTCAAGATCTTTTAGGTATCCGTCTCTTTCAATAGTTGCTCTAGTAATTTCGGATCCTGGAGTAACCATAAGTGGGACTTTAGATTTTAAACCTTTTTTGGCTGCTTCTCTTGCTATAAAAGCTGCTCGACCAATATCTTCATAAGATGAATTAGTGCATGAACCTATAAGAGCGTTTGAAATTTCTAAAGGATAACTATTTTCTACAGCATCATCTTTCAATTTTGATACTGGGCGAGCTAAGTCTGGTGTATGTGGACCCACAACGTGTGGCTCAAGACTATCTAAATCAATTTCAATAACTTGATCAAAATAATTTTCAGGGTTTGCAACAACATCATCGTCTGGAGTTAACAAATGCATATTTTCCCTAGCAAGAGACGCTATGTCTCCTCTTCCTGTGGCCTTAAGGTATTCCTCACCTTTTACATCAAATGGAAATATAGAGCATGTTGCGCCAATTTCAGCACCCATATTTGTTATAGTTGCTTTTCCTGTAGTAGAAATAGACTCTGTTCCTTCGCCAAAATATTCAACTATTGCATTCGTGCCGCCTTTTACGGTCAAAATTTCTGCAACTTTCAAAATTATGTCTTTGGGAGCTGTCCAACCACTTAATTTTCCTGTAAGTTTTACCCCAATTAATTTTGGTATTTTTGTATTGAAAGGCATACCAGCCATTACATCAACTGCATCAGCTCCACCAACTCCAATTGCAACCATACCCAGCCCCCCTGCATTTGGTGTATGGCTATCAGTTCCAATCATCATTCCACCTGGAAATGCGTATTGTTCTAAAACGACTTGATGAATAATTCCTGCTCCTGGACCCCAAAAACCAATATTAAATTTTTCAGATGCTGTTCTTAAAAAATCAAACACTTCTTTATGTGTTTTATTAGCTACTTTTAAATCACTATTTGCACCTTCATATGCTTGAATTAGATGGTCACAGTGAACTGTAGTAGGAACTGCCGTTTCAGGTAGTTCGGCTTGCATGAATTGGAGCAAAGCCATTTGAGCAGTTGCATCCTGCATTGCGACTCTGTCAGGTAGAAAATCGCCAAAATCTTTTCCTCTATTTAATGAAATATTTTTGACATCTTTTGCATGTCCGTACAATACTTTTTCAGCAAGAGTGAGAGAGCTGTCTTTTCTCGTCTTAAAATCTGAAATTTTAGATTCAAGATTTTTGTAAACTTCTTGTACTAATTCAATATGTGTTTTTGAAAGATCCATCAGAATAATTATATATTTAAATGTGCCTAAAGATGAACTTATCTAAATTCTATACAAGTATTTTTAAACTCACAAAATTCACACCATTCACCAACATTATAATTTGGACTTAGTGCATCAAAAGGAATCCACGATGCTGGTTTTTTTGAAATATCTTCAAACTTTGCTTTTGCAGATTCAAGTTCGCTTAGTCCAAACCTTCTTTCTTTTACTGCAGCTTTGTTATCAGAAACATAGATATGCAAAACTACAATTTCACTTTCAGATTTCATAAGTTGCGATGCACCTAAGGCATAAAGTTGAGCTTCTAATGAATCTTCTGGAGTTTCTGGTCGTGTTTTTAGCTCGATAATAATTGGTGTGTCGCCAAGTCTTCCTGCCAAATCAGATTTTCCTGTATAAATTGTTGCTACTTTTTGATCAACGATTTTACCATCTCTTAAACCTTTTCCATCAACAATGCATGTAAAGCCCAATATATATTCAGCTTCTTTAATTTTTAAATCATCATAATTATTTAATTGTGAAACTAGCTGTTGATATTTTAAAAAGAGTTGCTCTCTAGTAACTTCATCTTCTTCGTTTGTCAATTGATTAAAACTTTCAATGTTTTCATTATCAGAAAAATTTTCATTATTAACTAAAAGCTTTTGTGAAAATTGGTGAAACTTCGTTGCTGTTGATTCTGACTCATATTCAACATAGTCTTCTCGTGGCAAACCATATTGAACATTCCAAGCAGTCCTTCTCTCGCAATTAGAAAGCTTTACTAAATTTGTTTTTGAAATTTTCACTTCTCTAACACGATTGGTTATTTTATCAGCATTTATCAATGGAAATTGTCCACACCTTGAGGATTGGTCGCAATAATCACATTGTTTACCTGGATTGCGTTTTTTTCTTTCATTCAAATAATCTTCTAAAATATTAAAGTAATCATCAATAATTTCATCAGGGTTTTCAACTGATTCGATTTCTACAAGATCATCTAGTTCAATTGCTGCTGTATAAAATTCTTCATTATCATTTTTAAATTTTGTAATAATAGCTCTGTCAATTAATTCGGGTTCTGGATCATGAGCTGTTTTTAATTTTATGTATTCATAATGATTTTCATCTTCAAACTCATAAGCAAAATGCGTAGTGAGCCCATACTCTTCACCATCAATTTCCTTAACTGCCTGTTTAACTAAATATTCATGATTAAATTTAGAGTTTCTTTTTGGATAAATAGTTCTGAATCTTGAAAACAAATCCGATAAAATCTTTTTTTGAATTGTGTCATAAAATTGAAAGTTATTCTCTTCAGCAACTTTTATAGATGTTTCATCAAGGGCATCATTATTCTGCCAATCAATAATCGCATTATTTAAATCTTTCCATCTATCTAATTTTGGACTAGCTAATCGAGTTCTTTTCCCAAAAGAACTGTGGCATTGGGAAATTTTCTTGATTTGATTTGTTGAATATGTATTGTCTCTGTCAGGCATAATAAAATTATAATTCACAAATTTTTGCAAATCTGCGGTTTCAAAAGGCCTTAATGACTGCCAAAACTGTCAAAATTCAATCTCACTTTACTAACTATCTGTAGAATATATATATGGATAAAAGAGTATCTAAAAGCTTCAAATCAATTTTTAAAAACTTTTACCCAAATCTTGATGAAAATGAATGCAATAAAGCCTTGGATTACTTTTTTTTCACATTAGAGAAATTTCCAGACAAGAGTAATATTTTACAACTCAAGCTTTTTCTTTATATTTTCTCATTTAGGCTTAGAGAGCTTTTTATAAAAAACAAAAACATTAAGAACTTTTTCTCCTATCTCCAGGGATCAAATGTCTTAATTTTACGAAAACTTGGTATCTATATATTTGTATTAATGGGACACTGTATCTCGAGATCGCTTGATGGAGAGGGGGTTATTTACAACAAACTAAATTATCCAAAACACAATAATGCAACAGTAGATAAGAAATTGCATTCGCTTCCTGAAAAAATTCAAGTAGCAGTGATTGGTAGTGGAGCTGGTGGAGGTATTGCTGCACATACTCTATCAAAAAAATATGATGTTGCTGTATTTGACAAAGCAAGTTATCTAAATAAAGAGACAAATAATGAAACTTTTGGATATCATAACTTTTTTGAACACTATGGACTCAGTGCTACGAGAGGGTTCGGAATTCAACTCCTTACAGGAAAAAGTATAGGTGGTGGTACAAGCATCAACTGGCAGACATCACTTGAGACTCCAACAGAAGTTTTGGATGAATGGGATCAACTTACTCAACAAGAAGATTATTTTAATTCTGATACATTTAGAGAGAGCATCAAGCACGTAGTTGAAAATCTTGGAGTAACTACTGACTTTAACCATATTCCATTAAAAGAGGAAAAATTAGCAGAGGGATTTGATAAAAACAATATTGGCTATCGAGTCATTCCAAAAAATAATCGTAGTACTCATGGCATGGAGTGCGGTTTTTGTGCGTTTGGATGTGGATACGAAAGTAGAAATTCATCTTATAAGGTCTGGTTGGAGAATGACGATTTCAACGGGGATATTTATAGTGATACAGGTATCCAAAAAATTATTATTGATAATGTGTATAAGAGACAGGGTAAGAACCTAAAGACCCACCCTGTTTCAGGAGTTGCTGCAAAATTTAATCAAGAACAAAAGCCATGGTATGGGAGCATGCAAGGAATGCATTCTGAGGATTTCTTGTTCAAAACCAATAATTATGGGTACTTATTACAAGGATTGCCGATGCATCCAAGTATCTTTTTCCCATATTTTCCAAATTTTGTCTCTTCAGCTGATGATTTTATTGAAAGTTACAATCATTGGTCTGGAGCAATTGTTCTAACATCTGATACAAGTAGTGGTTCTTTAATTCAGAATGGTCCACTCTGGAAATATAAATTAAATGATTTTGATAATAATCATCTTCTTGATGGACTAACCCAACTTGTAAAATCATATTATCTTGCTGGTGCAGAGGAAATTATGGTTTCTGCTTCCCCAACAATGCATTGGAAAAGAAATGAAAATGAAGATATAGAAAATTTTATAACCAATATTTTATCAATCAAAAATCAACCTTATAGATTGCTTTTAGGTTCAGCACATCAGATGGGTACCGCGAGAATAAACCCAAACCCAGAAGACGGAGTTGTAGATTTAAATGGAAAAGTACACGGTTTAGAAAATGTTTATATAGTCGATGCTTCAACTTTTCCAAGATGCTCAGGAGTGAACCCTATGGTTAGTATTCAATCTATGAGTCACTTTTTAATGTCAAAAATTTAGTTTAAGGATAATTCTTATCTGGTGCAAAGAACTCTGCTGCATCTAATCCTAAATCTATGAACATGCCATGAGCTTCAACATGTATTTGTTCATCCAATTGAATAACAGCCTCCGTATAAACTTTTTTATTATCAACTTCTTTAACCCAAGCATATAATTCAAATTCTTTTTCTACTGGAGTTGGCTTAAGAAAATTAACAGATAAATTTGCAGTTACAGAAAATATGTTGTGAATAACTGTTGAGTAACCCATCATGTCATCCAAGGCAGCTGATAATATACCACCATGAACCAGGCCAGGCCCACCTTCAAATCTCTTTGCAAATGAATACTTTGCGTAAACTTTACGATTTTTAATTTCTGGTTTCATTTGCATACTGTCTGTGTTGTTACCGCTGACAAAAGAAGAATCAGGATATATATCTTGAAGCAGTGTTCCATCAGTCCAGCCTGAGGAAGGATCAATTTCTAGAACTTGACCAGTTATGTACTTATAATTCATTTTTATTTATATTAGATATGTCTTTTCTTAATGCCTCATTGATAAAAGCATTTGTTATATCAGATCTAGTTCTTTCAATAATTGACCTTGCATTATCTGCATACCTTCTAAGTCCTCCTGTAAGAGCATCTGGATAATCTAACTCATTTAATATCCCCATACCCTCTTCCATAATTTCTAAGTAAGTTTCAGCTTTTTTGATGTCAAGATTTCTTAAATGATCAAGTGCTTTTCTTCTCCACTCACCAATCGTATCTCCTATTCCTTGTATGTAGCTAGAAGGATGTAGGTTGAATTCTGAAAATGGTTCAATTGTTCCTTTAACTTCAAAATTGTAGAACATAACAGCTTCAACAAATTCTCTTTCGGCATCTAAAACATAGCCTGCATAACTAATTTCTGAAACTTCACTACAAATGCTTTTTAAATCATTTAATTTTTTTTGAGCACTTTTTATATGTTTTTCAGCATCAGATATATCGTTTCTATGAACATTTCTAATACTTTTTGAGCACTCACGAACTATCTCTCTAGATATTGTTAAAGACTGTTCACGAACATCATTTAATTTATCGAAAGTTGCTGATAAATTTTCTAAATTAGCTTCAGATTCGGACAATTAAACTGCTTGTTTTAAATATTCGACATTATCATCATGTGCAGATGAATCATCTACATAAGTGAAACTGTTTCTTTGAAGAGAGGATGATCGTACTTGAAATGCAGTGTATGCATAAATACCAAAAACTACATCAATAATAAGGTGAAAAACAAAAATTGGAACTGAGAGAGTTTGAAGAGCTATAAAAAAACTTGATATAGCTACTAATCCCAATGTGATAAATCCTTTTCTTTGTTTCTCAACCATAAATTGATACTCATTTGAAATAGATTTACTAACTTTTGAATATTGTAGCTCGGGAAAAACAACCGCTACTGAAAGCGATACCATTAAAGCTATTAAAACTAGTGTAGAACTCATGCCCTGCCCTTACTGTTGTTGTTTTAATATTAACTAGTTTTAAAAAAATTTTCTCTTTTTAAAATTTATTTTCTTTGCCTTCTCTTAGTCTTTTAATATTTTCAGAATGTTTTATCAAAATTAAAACAAATAGAAAAACAAGAACTACCACATTAGATATTTCATTATTTATATAAATTAATAATGACACAGTTATCAAAACTGTTGCCAAACTAGCAATCGCTGATACACGAGTTGTTTTAAATACAACAAAATAGAAAAAAGCAAGTGCAGGTATATTAAGTAATTGAAACGTCTCTAAATTGAATAAGTCAGAATTATAAGGATTCATCAATACTGTTGCAACATAAACACCGAGGTAAGTAGCAACCCCTTTTCCCCCTTTAAACTTATAAAATACTGGGTAAATATGGCCTACAACAGCAGCCAGTCCGTAAACTAAAAAATATTGATCTTGATAGAAAAATATGATTGGAATAGCTCCCTTTAATAAATCTCCAAGTAATACAATTGCAGCTGACCCTTTTCCTAAAGTCCTTAATACGTTTGATGTTCCTGGATTACCACTTCCCTCAGAAGAAATATCTATGCCCTTAATTCGAGCTGTAATATAGGCAAAATTTATCGAACCAAGCAAATAACTGACTATTACTACTAAAAAATTCATTTATTTGAGTCTAATTCATTAAAAATAAATAAGATATACCTCGTTTATACAATTTACAAATTTAATCTTATAAATGTATGAACAATATATCTAAATGCTCTAACAAAAGAAGGTTTACATCGGAAAATGAAGCAAGAAAAGAAAGATTGTTTGTAGAAGAAGAATACAGTAAAAAATTTAGAATATACTTATGTACATTATGTCAAGGATGGCATTTTTCAACAATTAATTAATTATGATTGATATTTTATTTGGGATCATACAAGGAGTCACTGAATTTTTACCAATTTCTTCAAGTGGACATCTTGTTGTTTTGTCAGAGTTGTTTAAAGACAACAGTTTTAATACATATGAGATAGCATTTTTGCACTTAGGAACATTTTTTTCAATTTTAATCTACTACTTCAAAGACATTTTTTTGATCTTAAATAACCGTAACTCCTTGATAAAAATTTTTAAACTTATAGTTATAGGTGTAATGCCGGCTGCAGCTTTTGGATTATTTTTACCAATAAGTAATTTAATTGATGAAAGTAGCGCGATTTTAGTAATAACGGCAATAGCTTATATTTTTATTGCAAGTGTGTTGTATTTTGCTGACAAACTAGAAGAGGGTGATAAAAGTATATTAGACCTTTCACTAAAAGAATCTCTAACAATAGGATTTGCCCAAGCCCTTGCATTGTTTCCTGGAGTATCAAGGTCAGGAATCACTCTAAGTACAGCTCTGTATTTGAAATTAAAAAAAACTGAAGCAATATTCTTTTCACTTCTTCTTGGGTTGCCTACAATTTTTGGTGCTTGGCTTCTTACATTTATGCAGGCCACAGAACCTATTGATAACTCTTTATGGATACCTTGCATTGCTGCATTTCTTTCCGGACTAGTTGCAATCAGAGTTCTTATTAATTTTACAGTTAGTTCTAAATTGAATGTGTTTTCAATTTATTGCTTTTTAATGGGTTTAATTTCGCTGGGGACTTACTTAATTAATCTTTAGATCAATCGGTTTCTTTTTAGGTTGAAATTTCAAAATTTCATTAGCAATATCAATAACATTCTTGAAGTTTGGATTATTTTTATAAGCAAATAAATCACTTCCTTCAGAAGCAACAGTTATATCTTCTTGTAAAGGCATCTCTCCAAGAATTGGTACATCGAGTTTCTTCGATAGATCTTTCCCTCCATCCTTTCCAAATGGATAAAGTTTATTTCCATCAACTTCCATATATGACATATTTTCAATTACTCCAATAATGCTCGCATTAACTTTTTTAGACATAATTCCTGAACGCTCTGCAACCATTGTCGCATTTGTTTGAGGAGTTGTAACAACGATGTTTTCAAAATATTTTAAGAATTGAGATAAAGAAATTGATACATCACCAGTACCAGGTGGCATATCTATAAGTAATATATCTATATCTTGCCATAAAACTTCAAATAAAAATTGTTCTATAGCTTTATGAAGCATTGGTCCCCTCCATATAACAGCTTCGTCTTGTTTAACAAAATACTCCATTGATATAACACTTAAATTATTGATTTTTGATGGAAAGATTCTTTCATTAAATGGAATAGGAGGAAATTTAGCTCCCAAAATCTTTGGGACTGAGTACCCCCAAATGTCAGAATCAAGAATCCCAACTTTCTTGCCAAGTTCATCAAACGCAATACCAAGTAAGGATGTTACAGTAGATTTCCCAACACCTCCTTTACCAGATGTGATCCCAATTATTCTTTTGTTTTTATGAAAGTTGTTTTTTAAATCTTCCATATCAATATCTGCCCCCACAATTGCTGAGACATCCGCTATTTGCTTTTCAGTTGGAGTTTTAAACTTAATCTCTAAATCATTATTTTCATTAATTCTTTGACGTAAAACATCTCTAACCCACTCAATCTCAGTAAAGTCGAGAATTTCACATGATTTTTTCTTTAATTTTGTAATAGCATTTAACTCATCGAGGCTTCTATTAAATCCGGGATAGTTTATATCTTGAATATCCATGTTTAGTATTGTATTTATATTAGGTAATAACATTACATTATGATTAAAAGAAATTTACTGCTCATACTTTTAACAGCGCTTGTTGGTATCGCCGTGTTCAATGCTTCAAGTTCAGATGAGCAAGTCAATACCATTTCAGATATAAATAATGGAATTGAAGTTGATTCACTAAAACAGGTACCTTCATTAAGTATTGAGGAAATCAAGACAGAGTTTGTCATTCTTAATCTTTGGGCTAGTTGGTGTATACCTTGTCAAAATGAAGTTGATGAATTATTAAAAATTTCTGAACAATCAAATATAACAGTCATTGGTATTCTTGTTGATGACTCAGCATCAAATGGTAGAGAGTTTATTAAAAATAATAAAATTACTTATAAGAATGTACTAGAAGAAGAAGAGTCTGACATTGTATTATCGCAGTTCAGTTGGACTGGAATTCCGACTACCTTAGTTTTGGATAGAAATCTTTCAATCTTGCATACTCTTAATGGTGAAATTACGGCTAATGAAATAATTGAATTAACTAAATAGCCATTGTCTATGAGTAGTTTATAATTTACATATGGATGCAATATTATTTTGGAGAATTTTTCTTGTGTTGGGAAGCTTGGCTTATCTAGGAGCTTCAGGATTATTTGCATTAAAATTATTAGCTGCTGCTACAGGTAGAAAAAGAATAATAGATATCTTTATCAGATAGATTGGTAGCGGGGGTAGGATTTGAACCTACGACCTCTGGGTTATGAGCCCAGCGAGCTACCAGACTGCTCCACCCCGCGCTGAATTACTAATAATAATAAGAATTAATTTAAACTCAAGAAATTTAATTGTTATTTAAAAGCTCTAGAGCAAGATCTACATACTGTTGAGCTTGTTCAACAAGATTTTGATATAAACCTAGATTTCCATTCTGCAATTCTTGTTGAGCTTTTTCAAAAGCTTTAGTTGCTTTCTCTAGAAGCTCAAGAGCGCTTTCACCTTTTGTGTCTTCGACATTCTCAGTTGCAAAATCACCACCGAAGACACTAGCCAAAGCCTCAGACAAAGATTCCTCCATGATTATTCTGTCTTGAAAAACAACAACAACAAACTTAAATTCTGGTAATGGGTTCTGCTCTCCCTGAAGATAAATTGGTTGATAATAAAGTATTGATTGATTTATAGGAACAACAAATAGATTACCTTTAATAACACTTGAACCCTGCTGATCAAGAAGAGTAAATATTTGAGAAATATCAGGGTCTTGGTTAATTCTTGTTGCAACCTGACTAGGTCCATCAACAAATTCTCCTTTTGGTAGTCTAAAGTCGATTAACTGTCCATAATTTTCTGGATCGGCATCTGCAACTAAAAATGACTGCATGTTTGGTCTGTTTTCCGGATTAAATGGTTGAAAAATTAGATAGCTTAAATCGCTTTCCCCAGGCAAGCTCATTAATAAATAATATGGCAACATTGGTTTGAAACCTATTTCAGTAAACTCTCCTCTTAAAGTAGCAACTCTCGGTGTTGTTGAGGAGTCAGATGGTATTACCCATGGATCTTCATCAGCATAAAACACTCTTGGATCAGTCATGTGATAATCTCTATACATATCGGATTGTATTGTAAATAAATCTTCAGGGTATCTTATGTGATCGAGCAAATCACTACTCATAGAACTTTTTGATGTAAATAGATTTGGAAAAATATCTTTGTATGACAAAATTAGTGGATCGTTTTCGTCAACAACATAGAAATTCATTGTGCCATCATAAGCATTTACGACTGCTTTCACTGAATTTCTCAAATAGTTAAAGTTCATAGGGAGGCCAGAATTTTCATTAATTCTTCTTGTGTCAGCAGGTTGAGCATAAGGATATTTATCAGACACAGTGTACATATCAATTATCCAAAATAAATTTCCGTCTATTAATGCCAAGTAAGGATCATTATCTGTGTATAAGAAAGGAGCTGCTTTTTTGACTCTACTTACAACATTTCTTTCCATAATTAATTTTGAGTCATCAGATAGCTGGTTTGAAATTAACAAATTTAACTCACTATATCGTAGTGCAAATCCAAGTCTTCTAAAAAATGAGCCTATACCTACACCACCATCTCCTGAATAATTTGTGTATGCAACTGACTGACCCTCAGTAGACAAGGGATAGTCGACTTCATCTTGTAAAGAGTTTACAACTACATATTCAACTGATTCAGCTGATTCCCCAAAATAGATTCTTGGTTGTTCTACCTCTAATTCACTGACAGTTGTAGTAGCGGGTACACCTTTTACATAAAAATCTGGCTGACCTTGGCTTGCAACATTATTTGCAGGACTAAAAACTACGCCATAACCATGAGTGTATTGAAGTCTTTCATTGACCCAACCAACTGCAGGCAAATTTGTTTGGTCTAATTCTCTAGCAGAGACCATGACCTGTGTTAGCTCACCATTAATTCTATAACGATCGACATCGACTTCGTCTAGCGCGTAGTAAGCTCTAATCTCTTGAAGCTGACTATATGTTTCAGCTAAAACAGTTGGGTCCCATAATCTAATATTGTCAACAGTTTGAGCATTATCAGAAATGTCATTATCTGTTAAATTAGGTGAAGCCTCAAAGGATTTTTCTTCAATACTATCTAAACCATAAGCAAGTCTTGTATAGTTGATATGGTTCTCAACATAAGGGAGTTCTTTGTTTAACTCATCAGGCACAACCCTAAATCTTTGAATTGCTGCAGGAACAACTCCGCCAACAATGATTGAAACGGCAAGCCACAAACTAATTGCAGTAGCTGGTAATAACCAGCCTCTTCTTTTAATGTTAACTAGCAACAATACTGCACCAAACAACGAAATTAATATCAGAAGATTTAACGCTGGTAAGTGCGCAACTACATCTGTGTAGCTTGCACCAAAAACTTTTCCTCTTGGAGAATACAGTAGCTCCATAGCGTCTAATCGATAAGCAAATGCTTTGAGTAAAGCTACAAACGCAAGCAAAACAGAAAGATGAGCTTTTGCACCACTACTAACCTCTGGCAATCTACCTTGACGAAGCTGAAGAGCTCCTGTTGCGATAAAAAATAAAATAATAATAAAGGAAGTAAAGATGACTAACTGAAATCCCCAAGATACAAAAAGTCTATACAAAGGTAATCCAAATACATAACTTGATACATCATATTGAAAAACTGGGTCTGCAACTCCAAAAGATTTTTGATTTATAAATAATAAAACCTGTTCCCATAATTGAGAAGCTCCAGCACCAAGAAATAGTGAAAGACCAATTGCACCCCAAAGTCTATATTTTAAGAAACGCTCATTAAAGAATTCTCTAAACCTAGTTAATGGATCTTGAGATTCGAATGATTCAAAAATATCCATTACAGGGGTTGCTCTTACTGCAAGTCTTAAATTAATAAATATAAATGCAAATGCTAAAAGTGATGTAGCTGCAACAAGAATAGACTTTGTTAAAAGAATTTTTATCCACACTGAATTTAGGTCAACAGAATCAAACCACAAATAATTTGTAAAAAAGGTTGCTATAGCTCTTGCAATTGAAAATCCAATTATTCCAACAAAAACAAGAAAAGACAAGCCTCTTCTTTCGTTACCGGTATTTGCACCACCAATATTGACCATGTTTATATATTATTTATCTCTCGTGTTTAACGTGAACTATACTGTGAAATAACTGATAATGCTTCATCAAAAGAATCAACAGCAACTATTGCTGTTTTATCGGTTTCGAACGGTTGAGCCTCTTCAAAATTAGCAACTGGTACAAGAATAAGTTCTGCACCAGCTCTTTTTGCTGAAATAATCTTTTGTTTTATTCCACCAACTGGTCCTACTGATCCATCTATTTCAATGGTCCCTGTTCCAGCAACTATCATTGACTTGGTTATATCTTCGGGAATTAAATTATTGTAAACATTTAATGCCATCATTAAACCAGCCGAGGGTCCACCAACATTTCCAGTTTTAATATCTATTTCAAATGGAAAATCAAACCTTTCATTTACAGTTGTAGCAAGAAACCCAACCATAGGCTCTCCCTTGTACTC
>LULV01000929.1_pt1 | contig 15336 bp, 16 predicted proteins | sample 728081 | NCBI WGS metagenome assembly LULV01 (sample SAMN03860280, study PRJNA289734) | marine metagenome | biome: seawater column; feature: ocean; material: water; isolation source: Red Sea water column Station 108 - depth 25m | place: Saudi Arabia: Red Sea | collected 2011-10-15 | depth 25 m | reverse complement strand
AATTATTTAGTTCAAAAATATTACCTAAGTATGTATATTGCCTAAGTTATTTTAAAGGAGAATTTCATGGAACAAATGCTCATTCAACTAATGCCATTATTCTTAATTTTTGCAATTTTTTATTTTTTATTGATAAGACCTCAGCAAAGAAGAGCAAAAGAACATAGAGAGATGGTTGCTGCTGTTCAGCGAGGTGACAAGATCGTCAGCTCAGGAGGAGTCAGAGGAAAAGTAGTCAAAGTAATCGGAGATACTGATGTGGAGGTTGAAATATCCTCAGGAGTAAATGTTGTAATGATTAAATCAACAATTGCCGAAGTAGAGAAAGTAAATACATCACAATAAATTTTCATGCTGTACTTTTCAAATTTAAAAATATTTTCAGTATTGGCTGTAATCATAATTACTTTACTTTTTGCTGTTCCCAATTTCTTTGGGAAAGATCAATTAGAAACATTTCCAAATTTTTTTCCTAAGCAACAAGTAAACCTCGGCTTGGACCTTCAAGGAGGCTCACATTTATTGTTAGAGGTTGATACAGAAGAAATTATAAAGGAGAGAGTAGAAAACCTCAACGCAGACGTTCGAAGAGTCTTAAAGAAAAACAATCTTAATTATAGTAATTTCAAGGTTTCAAATGAATCCCTAAAATTCATTGTAGAGGGTTTTAATAGCGAAATTCAAAAAGAAATTTCTGAGCTATCCATGAGTAACTCTCAAAATATTCTTGCAATGGGAGATCAAACTAATCTAATTATCACCCAAGAAGAAAATACTGTTCAGATAAATTTTACTGAAGAATTTATAAAACAATCTGTTTCGAATGCAGTTGCCCAATCGTTAGAAATTGTTCGAAGGAGAATAGATGAACTCGGCACAAGAGAGCCATCAATACAAAGACAAGGATCATCCAGGATAATAATTCAATTACCAGGCATTGATGACCCAGACCGTATTAAGTCTTTACTGGGCCAAACGGCTAAACTTACTTTTCAATTAGTTGATACTTCTGTGAATTTCGACCCTTTTAATCCCTCGAAGGCACCAATTGGTTCAGAAATTTTGGCATCTGATGCGGATGAAGAGTTTAAATACATTGTAAAAAAGCGAATTATGGTAGGAGGTGAAAATCTTGTTGATGCGCAACCTGGTTTTGATCCTCAAACAAATGAACCAATTGTATCTTTTAGGTTTGATCGTATAGGTGCAACAAAGTTTGGAAGGGTTACACAGCAAAATGTGGGTAAACCTTTTGCGATTGTACTTGATAATAAAGTAATAAGTGCGCCAGTAATAAGGGAAGCTATTTTGGGTGGTTCTGGTCAGATTTCTGGCGGTTTTGACTCAGAAGAAGCAAATGATCTTGCTATTCTTTTGCGAGCTGGTGCTTTACCTGCCCCACTAATTATTTTAGAAGAAAGGTCGGTTGGACCTGATCTTGGCGCTGACTCAATTGAAGCGGGTCAATTTGCAGCAATAATTGGTTTTATTGCTGTCATTATTTTTATGATATTTGTCTATAGATATTTTGGCCTGCTAGCAGATATAGCACTAATTATAAACTTATTTATGGTCCTTGGCGTTTTATCTTTGTTTCAAGCAACTCTAACATTACCTGGTATCGCTGGAATAATATTAACAATTGGAATGGCTGTGGATGCAAATGTTCTAATTTTTGAGAGAGTAAAAGAAGAAATTAGAAATGGATCGAATATGATGAATGCTGTTGAAAACGGGTATAAAAGAGCTTTATCAACTATATTAGATGCAAATATAACAACATTGATTGCTGCAATAATATTATTTTTTATGGCTTCGGGGCCAGTGAGAGGTTTCTCTATTACATTGGCTATTGGAATCTTTACATCAGTTTTCACTGCATTTACTTTCACAAGGTTACTAATTTCACTCAACGCTAAAAGATTAAAACCAAATTTTGTAGGTCTAAGTAAAAATGCTTAATATATCTGGAACACAAATTAATTTTTTAAAAGTAAGGGTAATTACCTTTATTCTTTCTGCAATATTGATATTTCTTTCAATAGGGGCTTTTTTTGTAAATGGATTGAATTTTGGAATTGATTTTAAGGGTGGTACACTTATTGAAATCGAAACATCTCAAGAAATAGAAATTTCTGGTTTAAGAGATAACTTAAATACCCTTGAATTAGGGGATGTTCAAGTTCAAGAGTTTGGATCAAGTAAAAATTTACTAATTAGAGTAGAGCAACAACTAGGTGGAGATCAAGTTCAACAAGATGTTGTTCAAATAGTAAAAGATAGTTTAGGGTCTTATCTTTCATCCGATATTAATTTTAGAAGAACTGAGGTTGTAGGACCTAAGGTTAGTGGAGAATTAATACAATCTGGTGCTATAGCAATTTTTGTCGCTGTATTTGCAATGCTTGTTTACATTTGGTTTAGGTTTGAATGGCAGTTTTCACTTGGAGCAGTTCTCGCACTTGTTCATGACGTCATATTAACCATAGGTGTTTTTTGTATAACTCAATTAGAGTTCAATTTACCCATCATTGCTGCAATACTTACTATTGTTGGATACTCTATGAACGATACAGTTGTTGTGTACGATAGGGTCAGAGAAAACTTACGTAAGTACCGTTCAAAAGAAATTACAGATTTATTAAATTTGTCAATTAACGATACTTTATCAAGAACAATAGTAACTTCTGTGACTACACTTTTAGCTTTGTTATCTTTATTCATTTTTGGAGGTGAGGTGATTAAAGGGTTTACGTTTGCAATGATTTGGGGAGTTATAGTTGGAACATATTCATCAATTTTTGTAGCAGCGCCATTACTGAGATACCTTGATGTAAAACGTGAGTGGAATACGACGTCAGCAGTAGACTCAACTAGATAATTTAGTAAAGATTTTGTGCAACTACCATTGCTAACAGCATAGGAATGGAAAGCACGGTGTTTGTTCTTGAGAATAGCATTGCTGTTCTAGCTGATTTTGCTTTTGTATCTGCATCAACTTCAACAATTCCCAATGCTTTCTTTTGATTTGGCCAAATAACCATCCATACATTATAAGCCATTATGATAGCAAGCCACATACCAATTCCTATTGTAAGTTCTTTACCATTAAATCCATAAGCCAATGTAAATGTAAGAGCATTGACTGATCCCTCATGTCCATAATAAAGAGCTAGAGTTGTAAGACCTGTAATCAATGTTGCCAAAGCAGCCCATCTGAACCAGAAAAGAGCCGCAGGGGCAATAACTTTTCCTATCGCTGGTTTTTGCTCATCAGGAATATTTGGCATATTTGGAATCTGTACGAAATTAAAGTAATAGAGGAGGCCAATCCACATGACTCCAGATATGACGTGAAGAAATCTCGAGAGTGAGGCCCAATATAGTTGGTCAAAGCCACCATAGTGGCCTGTAACCATAATGAGCAAAAGAATTGCCAACAAAGTTCCAAGAATGACTGTTCTTTGCAATGATTGTAATATTGATGCCATTAACGATTCATAGCATGTTTTATGCGTGTGTGTAAAATATTTATGTGACTATTTGAGGATTTTATTTAAATACTGTCCTGTATAACTTTTCTTAAGTTTTGCAATATCTTCTGGTGAACCGCTTCCTATTATTTCACCGCCACCGTCACCCCCTTCCGGGCCCAAGTCAATGATCCAATCAGCTGTTTTTATGACGTCTAAATTATGCTCTATCACAACAACAGTATTACCTTGATCTACTAAAATTTGGAGTACCTCGAGTAGTTTTTTAATGTCATGGACATGAAGTCCCGTAGTTGGCTCATCAAGTATGTACAAGGTTTTACCTGTAGCTCTTTTTGAAAGTTCTTTTGAAAGTTTAATTCTTTGCGCTTCACCACCCGATAAAGTAGTAGCTTGCTGACCAATTTTTATATAACCAAGCCCTACATTTTGAAGTGTATCGAGTTTCTTTTTAATCATTGGGATTGCTTCAAAAAAAGAACATCCTTCTTCAACTGTCATATCTAAAATATCTGCAATACTCTTATCTTTGTACTTAATTTCAAGCGTTTCTCTGTTGTATCTTTTGCCCTCACATTCATCGCAAGTGACATATACATCAGGAAGAAAGTGCATCTCTATCTTAATTACACCATCACCTTCACAAGCTTCACATCTACCGCCCTTAACATTAAATGAAAATCTTCCAGCCCAGTAAACCAGTCTCTTATAAAAGTGAAGGCTCCGGTATAAGTTGCAGGATTTGACCTTGGCGTCCTTCCAATTGGAGATTGGTCAATATCTATAACTTTATCAAGCTCTTGAAGACCTTTTATTTCCTTGTGCTTTGCAGGTGTGTACCTTGATCCGTTCAACGTTTGTGCGACTGACTTAAAAAGCGTATTAATTGTTAAAGTTGATTTACCGCTACCAGAAACTCCGGTAATACAAGTAAGTGTTCCAAGAGGAATTTCGCAGTCGACATTTTTAAGATTATTGCCCTCAGCTTTTATAATTTCTATATATTTATTATTTAGTGCTTTTCTTCTATTGCTAGGTATTTCAATTTTTAGTTTACCAGATAAGTATTGACCAGTTATGCTATTTTGATTTTTTTTAATTTTAGTAACATTACCCTCAGCAACTACTCTTCCGCCATTTACGCCAGCAGCCGGTCCCAAGTCAACTACATGATCAGCTGTCGTGATTGCCTCTTCATCATGCTCAACGACAATAACTGTATTTCCAAGATCTCTTAATCTTTTAAGAGTTTTTAGCAATCTTTCATTATCACGCTGATGCAAGCCAATCGAGGGTTCGTCTAGCACATAGAGAACTCCTGTCAAACCTGATCCAATTTGTGATGCAAGACGAATACGTTGTGACTCACCACCTGATAAACTACCCGAACCTCTTGAAAGAGTTAGATATTCAAGACCTACATTATTTAAAAAAAGTATCCTTTCATTGAGTTCCTTAAGAATTCTAAATGCAATTTCTTTTTCTTTTTTTGTTAATTTTTTTTCAAGTTTCTGAAACCAAATAACAAGTTCTTTAATAGATTTGTCGCATACTTCACCTATGTGCAGCTTGTCTATCTTTACAGCCAATGCAGTCTCTTTAAGTCTAAAACCATTGCATGCATGACATCTTACTTCACTCTGGTATCTCTCAATTCTTCCACGCATCCAATCACTTTCTGTCTCTAGATATCTGCGCTCAAGATTATTGATTACTCCTTCGAAAGGTCTTTCATATTCATAACCGTCATCATAAGTAAATTTTAATTCTGTTTCACCAGACCCATAAAGAACTATGTTTTGAATTTTTTTTCCCAATGATTTCCAGGGTGTATCAAGTGAAAATTTATATTTTCTAGCTACAACCTTTAATATATTTCTAAAATACCCGTATCTTGACCATAAGGATTATTAAAAGAAAATAACCTTGGTTCAATTTCGTCAATTGTGAAACCGGATACAGGACAAGCAAATTTTGATGAAAATAGTTCATTATCTGCTTTACCATTTTTCATCTCGAAGTTTTCAACGATCACCAATCCATCACTTAAATTGAGGGCAGTTTCGACACTATCCGCTAACCTGTTACCTATTTCATCGTTTAGTACGATACGGTCTACTACAACCTCGATGTCATGTTTCTTTTTTTTATCAATTTCAGGTAAAGAGTCGAATTCGTATAATTCCCCATCAATCTTTACTCTTTGAAAACCTTTCTTGTGCAATTCTTGTAATTCCTTTTTGTACTCACCTTTTCTTCCTCTGATAATTGGAGACAATATTAGAAACTTTGAACCTATTTCTCTTTCTTTTATTCGATCAACTATTTGGGTCACTGTCTGACTTTTAATGGGTAATCCTGTTGCAGGAGAATAGGGTATTCCAACTCTCGCAAAAAGAAGACGAAGATAATCATACACCTCAGTAACAGTACCAACTGTTGACCTAGGATTTTTTGATGTTGTTTTTTGTTCGATGGAAATTGCGGGACTTAACCCTTCTATTAAATCAACATTTGGTTTTTGCATCATTTGCAAAAACTGTCTTGCATAAGCTGATAAGCTCTCAACGTATCTTCTTTGACCTTCAGCATAAATAGTATCAAAAGCAAGGGAAGATTTACCTGAGCCAGACAAACCAGTTATTATTGTCAGCTTCTCACGGGGTATTTTGACGTTAACACTTTTTAAATTATGCTCACGAGCTCCTTGTACAGAAATTGTCTTACTCATAAGAATTAATTAATCTTAACACTCCTGATTTAAAGATAACCTGTGCATAAACAGCAAAATAGGGATTTTTGTATGTACAGTGTATCAATATCTGGATAAATTACAGTATATGGCTGCTAGTTTAAATAAAGTAATGCTAATAGGTAATCTTGGAGCAGATCCCGTAATTCGTCAGACTCAAGATGGAAAAAGGCTTGCCCAACTTAGCTTAGCTACATCCGAGTCATGGAAAGACAAGAATTTACATTGAAGGCCAATTACAAACTAGGAAATTTACAGATCAAAGCGGAGTTGAAAAATATACGACGGAAATAGTTCTTGGAAACTATAATGGCACACTTACCATGCTTGACTCAAGGAACTCAGGAGGCGGCGATTCAATTCCAGATATGGGTTCAGATATAAATCAAGACATGGGAGATAGTGCTCCACCTGACCTTGATATAGACGACGAAATACCCTTTTAAGTCTACTTTTTTCAATCGAAAACTGGGCAAATTTCTGATATAATCTTATTAATTTTTATAACAAAATCGTGCTTATTTTTCCTATTTTTTAGGGATTTTTAGCGCTTCAATAGGTAATAGAATTGACTGATTCCAAGGATCAAAATGAAGATCTTAAAACAGGTAAAGAGCAATCTGTAATCCCCATATTAATCGATACAGAAATGCAAAATTCTTACCTCGATTACGCTATGAGCGTAATCGTTAGCAGGGCATTACCCGATGTTAGAGACGGACTAAAACCAGTTCACAGAAGGATTTTATATGCAATGCATGAGTCAGGCTATGAGTGGAATAAGCAACATAGAAAGAGTGCTCGAGTTGTCGGTGATGTTATTGGTAAATATCATCCGCATGGAGATCAAGCTGTTTATGATGCGTTGGTCAGACTTGCCCAAGACTTCTCAATGAGCGTGCCACTATTAGATGGTCAAGGTAATTTTGGATCAATGGATGGTGATAGGGCTGCTGCAATGAGATACACGGAAGTTAGAATGGCAAAAATTGCTAGTTTCCTTCTAGAAGATATAGAAAAAGAAACAGTCGACTTCAGACCTAATTATGATGAAACTGAAAGTGAGCCATCTGTTCTTCCTGCAAAATATCCAAACCTACTTGTCAACGGTGCAGGTGGTATAGCCGTTGGTATGGCGACTAACATTTTACCTCATAATTTAGGAGAGGTCATTGATGCTAGTATTGCTTACCTTAAAAATACCGATGTAACTTTTGAGGAAATAAATCAAATTATAAAAGGCCCAGACTTTCCTACGGGTGGAACAATTATTGGCATAAAAGGCATAAAAGACTCTCAGTCATCAGGAAGAGGCTCAATCATTGTTCAGGCAAAATCAAACATAGAGGAATTTAAAACAGATCGAGAGGCAATCGTATTTACCGAAGTACCTTACCAAGTTAACAAATCATCTTTGCTTGAGAAAATAGCTGAACTTGTCAGAGATAAAAAAATTGATGGTATAAGTGATTTGAGAGATGAGTCTGACCGCCAAGGAGTGAGTGTTGTTGTTGAATTAAAAAAAGGGGTAATATCACAAGTTGTATTAAATAAATTATATAAATTTACTGCACTACAAAGTTCTTACGGTGTTAATTCATTGGCGTTGGTAAACGGAAAACCAAAATTAATGAATATAAAAGAATTCATTCACCATTTTATAGAATTCAGAAAAGAAATTATCAGAAACAGGACTCGTCATGATCTTGGCAAAGCAAGAGATAGGGCCCATGTATTGATTGGCCTAGCAGTTGCTGTTGCTAATGTTGATCAAATAATAGAAATAATTAAAAGCTCCAAAGATCCTAATGAGGCAAGAACCTCGCTTCTTAAAACTAAGTGGCTAAGCAAGGATATTGATGATTTGTTAAAGTTAGTTGATGACCCAAGGCAAATTAAAAATGAAAAAGAAATTTATTTAACTGACGAGCAGGCCAAAGCGATATTAGAGTTAAGGTTGCAACGTTTGACAGCTCTAGGTAAAGATGAGATCAAGTCAGAGTTATCAGATCTTTCCAATCAAATAAACAAATTCCTCTCAATATTCAGGGATTCTGAGGTATTGAATGATGTAATAAATGTTGAGCTAAATGAAATTAAAAAGCAATTTGCAATACCAAGAAGAACAGAAATTAATGAGGGCGAAGCTACAGATATTGATCAAGAAGACCTAGTTCAAAGAAGTGATATGGTCGTAAGTGTAACAAACTCAGGTTATATAAAAAGGGTTCCTTTAAATATGTACAGAGCACAGAAAAGAGGTGGCAAAGGAAGAGCGGGAATGAAAACCAATGAAGAAGATTTTGTAACTCAAGTTTTTACATCAAGTACTCATGACAATATGTTGTTTTTCTCGTCTGGAGGAATAGCTTACAAACTTAAGACATGGAAGATTCCTGAGTCATCACCCCAAGCTAAGGGCAAAGCAATAATCAATCTCTTAAATCTTAAAGACACTGAAAGTCTATCAAGTATCCTTGTGTTGCCAGAAAATAAACAATCAAATGGAAATGAGTATTTAATATTTGCTACATCAGACGGCAGCATCAGAAAAAATAGTTTAGAAGATTTCAAAAGGATTCAAGCAAATGGTAAAATTGCAATGAAATTAGATAATAATAATGCAATCGTAGGTGTGAAGCTTTGTAGTGATGAAGACGATATTTTACTATCAACAAAACATGGAAAGTGTATTCGAACTCCTGTTTCAAAATTGAGAACAACTAAAAGTAGAAGTTCGGTAGGTGTAAGGGGTATCAGGCTAACAAAAGATGATAAAATTATTTCAATTTCTGTCATTTCTCATACTGATGTATCGTCAGCAGAAGCAAAAGCTTACTTAAAAATGATTTCAAAGGAAAAAGGAATTCAAGAAGAAACTGAGAGTGACGATAATGATACTGATAACTCTGTTTCTGACATTGAAATATCTAAGGATCGATATGATGAATTAAAAGCGAGAGAACAATTCATTTTAACCGTTACTGAAAATGGCTTTGGCAAAAGATCTTCATCTTACCAGTTTAGAGTTTCTAACCGCGGTGGATCGGGCATTATGTGTATTGCGACATCAGATAGAAATGGCGATGTTCTAGCTTCTTTTCCAGTCAATAATGATGATGATATAATGCTGATAACTAAAACAGGTCAATTAATTCGCTGCCCGGTAAAAGATGTTCGCGTAGCTGGTAGAAATACGCAGGGAGTAAGTATATTTAAAACAACAAAAGAAGAAAAAGTTGTTTCTGCAAGCAGAGTTGAGCTAGATAGCTAATAAATTACTAGAGGTCTTTAAATAATCATTATATATTCCCAAATATGAGTAGAACTGGCATATATCCTGGAAGCTTCGATCCCATTCATAAAGGGCACATTGATATTATCAATAGGGCTACAAAACTTGTTGATAAATTATATATCGCAGTTGCTGACAGCCCGCATAAATCACCTTTATTTGATTTAGATGAAAGAAAAGAAATGATAGAAAATGAGTTTTCATCAAATGATAAAATTGAAGTAATTGCATTTGATAATTTATTGATTGATTTAGCTAATTCGCTAGATGCAAAGATACTCATAAGGGGTCTTCGTGTTGTTTCTGATTTTGAATATGAGTTTCAGATGTTGGGTATGAATAGACAATTAGATAATAATATTGAAACAGTATTCTTGATGGCAGACGCTCAACGGCAATCAATTTCCTCTAATTTTGTAAAAGAAATTGCACGTTTGGGAGGAAATATCAGTAATTTTTTATAGCGTTAATCGCAGAAGGAGTTGTCATGGCAAATGATCCAGAAAATTCAATCCAAATAGAGCTGAAAGATGGTAATGTAATAATAGAATTACTACCTGATATTGCTCCAAATCACGTAAATAGAATTAAAGAACTTGCAAGAGAAGGCTTTTATGATGGAGTACCCTTTCACCGTGTTATAGAGGGCTTTATGGCTCAAACTGGTGATGGCGAAAATAGAAATGGAACAGGCGGATCAACCAAACCTGATTTGAAAAATGAATTTGGTGATACACCTCATCTTCGTGGAACAGTATCAATGGCAAGAACAGCCGACCCGGATTCAGCTAATAGTCAATTTTTTATATGTTTTGCCGAGGCTCCACATCTAGATGGCCAGTATACTGTTTTTGGTCAAGTCGTAGAAGGGATGGAGTTTGTTGACAAGATTAAACGAGGAGAGCCAGGCTCTGGAAGTGTAGATGACCCAGATGAAATGATAACTGTAAGGGTCATTTCAGATCTATAATTTTCATGAAATTAAGTCAATTTGACTTTGAACTACCAGATAATCTGATCGCTGAAAGACCATGTGAGCCTCGAGAAGAATCGAGGATGTTGGTTTATAAAAATGAGATATTTGATACGAACTTCAGTAAATTTAATGATTATGTTGGCCATAATGACTTGGTTGTAATTAATAACACAAAAGTTATCCCTATTTTCCTTGAGGGATTTCACTCAAAAAAAAACATTAAGGTTACGCTTCATAAAAAACTATCAAGCAATAAGTGGCTTGCATTTTTGAAACCTGCAAAGAATATAAGTGAAAACAGTATAATCAGTTTCAATAATGAGATCTCTTGTACAATTAGAAAAAAATTAGATTATGGTGAGGTTGAATTAGAATTTAATTGTAGCGAGGAAGAATTTGATAATTATTTGAACCAATTTGGACTTATGCCGTTACCACCATATATTCAAAAAAAAAGGAAAAGTGATAAAAAGGATTTTACTGATTATCAAACTGTGTATGCAAAAGAAAAAGGTTCTGTAGCAGCTCCTACTGCTGGTTTACATTTTAATGATGAAATAATAAACAAACTGGTTGAGAGTGATCAATTAGCTGAGATTACTTTACATGTTGGGGCCGGTACGTTCTTGCCTATAAGAAACGAGGATGTTGATAATCATGTAATGCATTCTGAGTACGGTATAATTGATGAAAAAACTGCACTGAAAATTAATCAATGTAAGAAAAAAGGTGGAAAAATTATTGCTGTTGGAACAACGACACTAAGACTTTTAGAAAGTGCCGCAAAAAATAATGTAGTAGAGAAATTTAATACAGAAACTAATATATTTATAAAGCCTGGATATAAGTTTCAAATTGTTGATATGCTATTGACTAACTTTCATTTACCAAAATCTACTTTATTGCTATTAGTCTCCGCATTTGCAGGCACTGAAGAAATATTTAAAATTTATAAACATGCCGTAACAAATAAATACCGTTTCTTTTCATACGGTGATGTTAGTTTACTATTTAAGAAATGAGCGATTTTAAAATACTTAAAACAGATGGAAATGCCAGAAGGGGTAAATTAATAACCTCTCATGGGGAGATAAATACGCCTGCTTTTATGCCAGTTGGTACAGCTGCAACCGTCAAAGGTGTCTTTACAAAGGACCTAATTGAAACAGGCTCGGAAATCCTTTTAGGAAATACTTATCATCTAATGCTCAGACCAGGATCCGAACTAATAAAAGAGTTCGGCGGGCTTCACAAGTTTATGAATTGGGACAAACCTATACTCACAGATTCTGGTGGATACCAAGTATTTTCTTTATCTAAACTAAGAAAGATTAGTGAGGAAGGTGTTAAGTTTGCATCACATATTGATGGAAAAGAAGTAATGCTTACTCCAGAAAGTTCAATGGAAATACAAACTAACTTAAAATCAGATATTGTAATGGCGTTTGATGAATGTACAGCTTTTCCTTGTACCCATGATCAAGCAAAAAACTCAATGGAATTATCTATGAGATGGGCAAAAAGATGTAAAGATTATTTCATAGAAAGAAATAACAACAAATTATTTGGCATCGTTCAGGGAAGCGTATTTGAGGATTTAAGAAAAGAGTCTGTAAAAACTCTAGAAGCAATAAATTTTGATGGTTATGCAGTAGGGGGTCTTGCAGTAGGTGAAAGCCAAGCTCAAATGTTTGAGGTACTTGAATTTACTTCGCCTCATCTACCTGACGACAAACCACATTATTTAATGGGTGTGGGCAAGCCTGATGATATTCTTGGTAGTGTTGCTAGAGGAATTGATATGTTTGATTGCGTATTGCCAACTAGAAGTGGTAGGAATGGACAAGCCTTTACTCGTCATGGACCAATTAATATTAGAAATGCAAAATACAAAAATTTAGATGATCCAATTGATAAAAACTCAGATAATCCTGTATGTAAAAATTACTCTGCTGGGTATATACATCATTTATTTAATGCAAAGGAGATGCTAGGTGGCATGTTGCTTTCTTTGCACAATATATATTTTTATCAGAGTCTTATGGCAGATATTAGAAAATCTATAGAGGAGGATCGCTTTATGTCTTTTTCAAAAGAATTTCTTGAAAGTTATAAATCTTAGTTACTTACCTTTGAATTCAGCTTTTTTCTTTTGAATGAACGACATTACTCCAATTTTGCTATCCTCAGTTTTGCCAGCAATTGTTTGTGCTGAGCTTTCCGCAGCAAGCTGACCTTCAAAGTTATTCGAAAAACTATCCCAATATAATTGTTTAATTAATTTTAAAGCTACAGTAGGTCCTGAAGCTAATGTTCTTGCTGTACTCATTACTTCTTCCATTAGTTTGTCATCTTCAACAACATGATTTACAAGACCCCATTCAAGAGCTTTATCAGCTAAAACTTTTTCACCAATTAATGAAAATTCCATTGCTCTTGCCATACCTATTTTTCGAGGAATTACGTACGTAGAGCTAGCATCTGGTACAAGCCCTATAAATTTAAACGCTTGATAAAAGTATGCAGATTTAGAGGCATAAACTAAATCTCCAAATACACCCAATGAACAACCTGCGCCAGCAGCCACTCCATTAACAGCCGTAATCAATGGAACATTTAGATTTTTTAAATCTATTAAAAAAGGATGGTAAACTTTTTCTAAGGTTTCTCCCGGATCTATATTATCACCTAAGCTTGCTCCTTCAACAAGGTTTGCACCTGCACAAAAACCTCTTCCAGCTCCTGTTAGGACGGCACATCGAACGTTTAATTCTCCACTATTTATAGATTTTACTTGCTTATGAAGCTCTGAAATCATGTCCATAGAAAGTGCATTTAGCCTTTCAGGGTCATTCAGCGTTAAAATAGCTATATCATCAACAATTTCAGTTTTTAAAACATTGGTCATTTATTAAGTATTACATGCATATGAGAAAACAAAAAAGTATATTTTTTTGTTATTTTGGATTAGTTTATAAAACTTGTTTAATAAAGGATAAAATATGGGGTTAGGAAACGTATCTATAGGGAGCACTTATCCAGAGGTAAGTAGAGAAGAAATGCTCTTAAAATTAAATAAATTAAAACAACCATTTTTAAAAAACTTCAACCCAGATTTAAATGTACGTATTGATCGTATAAAAAGAATACAAACTTTAGTTGAGGAAAATATAGATGCTTTTCACGACGCGTTAAGATCTGATTTTGGCACAAGACATGAACAGTTAAGCTTAATGGCTGACACAATGCCTGTAATTAATAATGCAAAAGACGCCTTAAAAAATATTAAAAGATGGGTTAAGCCTGATAAGCGAAAACCTAACTTCCCATTAGGATTACTTGGCGCAAAAGCTTATGTTCAATTCCAGCCTTATGGAGTAGTTGGTGTTATTTCTCCTTGGAACTTCCCACTAACTCTAAGTATTGCGCCTTTAATAGAAATATTTGCGGCTGGAAATAATGCAATGATGAAGCTCTCAGAGTTCGTTCCAGCAACCTCTGAATTAACTGAAGAACTTATTAATAAATTTTTTAGCGATGAAGAAGTTGTTATAGTAAATGGAGGTCCTCAAACCTCGCAAGATTTTGCAGGATTACCATTTGATCATCTGCTTTTCACTGGATCAACAAATGTAGCTAAAAAAGTTGCATCTGAGGCAGCATCAAATTTAGTACCGCTTACTCTTGAATTAGGTGGCAAGTCACCAGTAATAGTTGGTCCAAATGCCAAAATGAAAAAAAGTGTTGATAAGATAATGATGGGAAAGCTTTTAAATGGAGGGCAAATTTGCATATCACCTGATTATGTAATGGTTCCTGAGGGGCAAACAGATGAATTTGTTGATCATGCAAAATCCCATGTTAGTGAAAATTATCCAACGATAAAAAATAATCCAGATTATACATCCATAATTCATTTGAATCACTACGAGAGACTTCGTGAATTAGTAAAAGATGCTGAGTCAAAGGGAGCTACTATTGTAGAAATAAACCCTGCAAACGAAGACCTTTCGCAACAAGAGCATCATAAAATATTACCTACTTTAGTTTTAAATCCAACGGATGATATGAAGATTATGCAAGAAGAAATATTTGGACCTTTATTGCCAGTAAAAACATACAAAAGCTTTGATGAAACAATAGAGTTCATAAATAAGAACCCTAAAGCGCTTGCAATATATTATTTTGGCGATGACAAAAAAGAAATTGATACTGTGTTAAACAATACTTCATCTGGTCAAGCGGTTATAAACGATGTCTTATTCCAATTTTCTATGCATGATCTACCTTTTGGAGGGGTTGGTCCTAGTGGAATGGGCTCTTATCATGGTTACGATGGCTTTAAGAACTTTAGTCATAAGAGATCAGTTTTGAAGGGTCAAAATATCTTAGATGCGGGTAAGATGATTACAGCTCCATTTACTGAATCTACGGAAAAAAATATAAAAAGGTTATCTTAGAGAATACTCTCAGCTGCTATTTTTTTTGAGTTTTCGACAATAAACTTAAATCTCAACTCAGGTTTTTTGCCCATTAAAGAATCTACAGATTTATGAGTTTTCTTTTTGTCTTTTGATGCAATTTGAACTTTTAATAAGGTTCTATTTTCCTGCGACATAGTTGTCTCTTTCAATTGAGCAGGCATCATCTCACCTAATCCTTTAAATCTATTAATGGTAACGTCTGAATTTTTAAATTCTTTTTTTATTATTTCATCTTTATGCTTATCATTTACAGCGTAATACGTTTTAGCTCCTTTAGAAATTTTGTATAAAGGAGGCACGGATAACTACAGATGCCCTTCATCAATTAGTTTTGG
>LULV01000187.1_pt1 | contig 15362 bp, 20 predicted proteins | sample 728081 | NCBI WGS metagenome assembly LULV01 (sample SAMN03860280, study PRJNA289734) | marine metagenome | biome: seawater column; feature: ocean; material: water; isolation source: Red Sea water column Station 108 - depth 25m | place: Saudi Arabia: Red Sea | collected 2011-10-15 | depth 25 m | reverse complement strand
ACCTTGACCTCTTTCACCAGCAGACGCGAAAAGATAACCGTCTTTGATCGCCAACCTTGATCCAAAGTGATATCCTGAGTCTATAGGTGGATTAGCTTGAAAAATATTTTTAAATATTAAATCTTTTTCATTAAATTTCGATTTTGCTATTGAGGTACTAGTTTTCCAATTTCCTCTATTTTCGGTATAAGAAACATAGACAAAGTCATCTTTATAAAGAATATCTAATAAACCACCCTGTCCATGTTCTAAATAATTAAGATTGTGATTTAATGAAGAAATTTTTTTAGAATTAAGGTCTATTAATTTAATTTCTCCACTTTTTTCGGTAATTAATAATTCTGTATCATTAATAAAAGTAGATCCCCATGGACCTTTTAAATTTACAATCTTCTTAAATCTTAAATTATCAGCGAATGAATAATTAATAAAAAGTGTAAATAAAAAAATTGTAACAAGCGTTCTTTTCACTTTAAGAAAGTTTTGATCTACCACCATCAACAGCAATGATTTGACCTGTAACCCAAGAACTGTCGTCAGTAATAAGAAATTTTGCAAGAGAGGCAGAGTCCTTACCTTCACCTAATCTTTTTAAAGGATGGGCTTTAGCTATACCATCTGCTAATGCCTTATTTTTTAACATTGGCTCAGCAATTTTCGAGTTAGTCAAACTAGGTGCAATACAGTTCACTCTAATATTAGGAGCAAATTCCGCTGCTAAAGAAACAGTTAAACCTTCTACAGCAGCCTTAGTAGAGGCAATTATAGCGTGATTTGTAAAACCTCTTTGAGCTGCAACTGTGGAAAATAAAACTACCGAACCTTTATTCTTTTTTAAACTATCCTGGTAGCCTTTTATCACTTCAACTGCTGAATATAAATTTAATTTCATACACTTATTAAAATCCTGCTCATTGACCATTCTCAAAGGTTTTAAATCAATTGAACCTACACAGTAGGCAATTCCTTTTACATCAGAAATATCATTTTTAACCTTTTCCACAAATCCATCCTGCAAAACATCGGCTATTGTAAAACTACAACCTAATTTCTCAGAAATATTTTTTGTTTCATTTTCATTTCTGCCAACCAAATGAACTGAATTTCCCGAATTTACTAATTGTTCAGCTAAACTAGATCCGATTGAACCTGTCGCACCAAGAATAAGATATTTTTCTGACATAAAAATTTTTATTAGTTATATTTAATTATGAAGTTATTTTTTATACTGGGCAATCAATTATTTCCATCAAAATACTTGGATCGCTTCAAAAAAGACCACCTAATTTTTATGGCAGAGGATTATCAATTATGTACTTATGAAAAACATCATAAAAATAAGATACTTCTCTTTTTGTCATCGATGCGTTCACATGCAGAAAACCTCAGAAAAGATAAGTTTAAATTAGAATATTTTAAAATTGAGGATAAAGAATTTAAAGATGATTATTTAAAAAAATTAAAAAAAGTAATTAATTCAAAAAAAATAAAAGAGATTTCAAGTTTTGAAGTCGAGGATAAATTTTTTGAGAAAAAAATAAATCAATTCGTAAAAAAAGAAAAGATCAAATGGAATATTATTCAAACTCCAATGTTTTTGAATTCAAGAGATGAATTTAAACAATATCTATCTAAATCAAAAAAACCTTTCATGGCAACTTTTTATAAGGAAGTGAGAAAGAAATCTGGAATATTAATGGGTTCTGATGGAAATCCTATTGGAGGTAAATGGAGTTTTGATGAAGATAATAGAAATAAGTTACCAAAAAATATTTCTATTCCAAAGTTTCCTAAAATTAATGAAACAAATCATACTAAAAAATTAAAACCTATTATTGAAAAACTATTTAAAGATCATCCAGGAACAACCAAAAATTTTTGGTTTGCCACAGAGCATAATGATGTGGTCAAATTATTGAATTTTTTCATTAAAGAAAAATCTAATTTATTTGGTGATTATGAAGACGCAGTAGATCAAAAAGATAATATCTTATTTCACAGCGCTTTAAGTCCTTATATCAACCTAGGTTTAATCACACCTGAATTTATTATCAAAAAAGTTTTAGATTTTCATAAGAGTAAAAAAATTAGATTAAATTCTCTAGAAGGTTATGTTCGTCAGGTTATAGGATGGAGAGAATTTATGAGAGGAATTTATCAAAGTTACTCAAACGAAATGGAAACTGGAAATTTTTTCAAACAAAATCGTAAAATGAAAAAGTCATGGTATGATGGAACGACAGGTTTACCTCCATTAGATTACGCAATTAAAAACGCATTAAATTTTGGATGGTCTCATCACATTGAAAGATTAATGATTTTATCAAACATAATGAACCTTTGTGAAATAAAACCAAATATTGTTTACAAATGGTTCATGGAGATGTTTGTCGACTCATCAGATTGGGTAATGGTACCCAATGTTTATGGTATGGGGTTATTTAGTGACGGGGGAATTTTTGCAACCAAACCATACATTTGTGGATCAAGTTATTTTATGAAAATGATGGATTTTAAAAAAGGAGAATGGTGTAACACGATGGACGGACTTTATTGGAGATTTATAGATCGTAATAGAAAGTTTTTTTTAAAAAATCCAAGACTTTCAATGATGGTAAGAATATTTGATAAAATGAAAGTGGATAGAAAAAAATTAATTTTGTCGGCTGCAGATAAATTCATTAAAGAAAACACAGTTTAGTGAAAAAAGAAAATTTACCAATTAAGGTTTGTCCAATATGTCAAAGACCATTTAAATGGAGAAGGAAATGGAGACTCAATTGGGAAAAGGTTAAGTATTGCTCAAAAAAATGTTCATCAAAAAAATGAAAAATCTTACTCGATATTTGATTTTAATTTTTTTTGTAATTCTTACAAATAATACTCGTGCAGAATTTTTTGAGGATCTATCAAAAATTATTGAAAATAATGAAAAAAGGCTCAGCTATGGTATCTCAGTAACAGATTTTAATATGGATGGAAATTATGAGTTTTTAGTAACAGGATTTGGTTATCCTAACTTAGCTTTATCTTTTCAGGATGGTAAATTAAAGAATCTAAATCAGCAAAAAATTTTTTCAGATACTTTAAAAAGAACTATAGGAGTTGCTGCGTGTGATATCGATAAAGATGGCTTTGAAGAAATTTACTTTCTAAATACAGATACATATAGTGGGGATAAAAAATATTCAGATAGATTATTAGATATAGAAGATAATAATTATTTTGATTTATTCGAATTAGAAAAAAATAAAGAAAACCTAAATTTAACAGCAGGAAGATCTGTAGTTTGTGTAGATAGAAAGGGAGATGGTGAATATGGAGTCTATGTAGCAAATTACGGAGGCCCAACCAGATTTTATGAGATTGAAGATGAATTGATTAAAGATAAGGCTCAGAGTTTAAATCTTGATAATATCACTGGTGGAAGAGCAGTGGTATCAGGACATATCTTGTCAGATAGAGCAGATATTTTTGCAGCAAATGAGAGGGGAGCAAATTATCTTTATAAAAATAATAATGGAAATTTTAAAGATGTAGCATTTGATTATAGAGTAGATGATGCAATCCAAAATGGGAGAGGTACAGCTTTATCAGACATATATTATCGAGGCAGATTAGATATTCTGAGTGGTAATTGGCTTGGATATCATAGAGCCTGGGTTTTGGAAAAAAACGAATTTAAAGACATAGGAAATAAAGATTTTGATAAACCTTCTAGAATTAGAACAATTATTTCTGCAGATTTTGATAACGATGGTTTTGATGAAGTTTTTATGAACAATATAGCAGAACCAAATAAATTATTTCGTATTAACGATGATGGAAAATTTGAACAGATAAATTTTCAAGTTGGTCTCGAAGTTAATGGGTATGGAACTGGGGCAGCTGTCGCAGATATTGATAATGACGGAGTTTTAGAATTGTTAGTTGCTCGTGGTGAAAGTAAAGAACAACCATTAACTTTGTATAAAGCAAAAGTTGACAAAGGAAATAAATACCTAAGAATTAAACCATTAAATAAATATGGTGCCCCAGCGAGAGGAGCTACGGTAACATTAATAACAAATAAAAGAAAGCATTCCAAAACTATTGATGCAGGATCTGGTTACTTATGCCAAATGGAGCCTGTGGCACATTATGGAATTAGAAAAAACGAAAAAAATTTTAAAGTAGAGATTAAATGGACCAATGGAACAAAAAAATTATTCAATGTAACTGAGTTAAATCAAACAATTACTGTAAAACAAAAATGAAAAAATTTTTAAATCTTTTTTTGATTATATTTTTAATATTATTTCAGCTTAAATCATTCGCTGAAGAAAAAAACTATCACAAGGAGCTCATCACTGATTGGTCAAGAATATTCCCTGATAAAAATAGAAATGCGGCAGGACCTAAGTTTTTTAAATATATTATAGATAAAAAAATTACTTATAAGGATTTTATCGAATTTAATAAATTATACTGTGCAGTTTCTGGATCTTTGATTGATCCAAATAGCGACTCAGAATTTTTATTTATTGAAGAAACTAAAACTCAAAAAAAAATTTGTGGAAATTATTATAGATGTTGTGTTCCATGTTCATGTGATCTTATGAAGTACTCTGAAACTCAAAAAATGAAATATGAATTTAAAGATGGCTTGAAGGAATTTTATGTTTTAACAATCAAAAATCCTTGCGATAAACAAGATTTTCCAAACAGAGTAAATAAAGATTATTTTTGTGATGGTAAAAAAATTAATAAATCAGAGGTGTATAGTCTTGATGATCGAATAGTTATAGGTTTGTTGCATAATGGAAAAAGTTGTGAAAAAGATGAAATAGATTTTGTTAAAAGCCATCAAGTTACTGGTAGGTATTGTGAGTTAAGAAACAATACACCTTTAGAGAATTTAGATGCTGGTATGGGAGATATATTCATTAAACTGGCGAGATAATTTAAAAAAAATTTTATTTTTTTTTAACCAGTAAATTATTGTTAATAAATTTAACTCGGTTAAAATATTAAGTATTGAACATACTTATTTTACAACATATTAAAATTGAAGATCCAGGTTACATAAAGGATCTAATGTTGGCTGATGGTTTAAATCTTACAACAATCGAACTTGATGAAGGTGAGAAAATCCCAAATGACCTAACAAAATATGATGGAATGTTATGTATGGGTGGACCGATGGATACCTATATGGAAAAAGAGTATCCCTGGTTAGTTGAAGAAAAAAAAAGAATAAAAGAATTTGTAGTAAATCTTAAAAAACCTTATTTAGGTTTCTGTTTAGGCTGTCAGTTATTAGGTGAAGTAGTTGGTGGTAAAGTCGTAAAATCAAATCCAGCAGAGATTGGCATGATGGATATAAATTTTACTGACAATAAAAAAAAAGACATTTTGTTCTCAAAATTTCCAGATAATATTAAAAGTTTACAGTGGCATTCTTATGAGGTTCAGGGGGTTGATAAAAATCCCGATATTACTTTAATAGCATCATCGCCAATAACTAAGTATCAGATTTTTAAATATCAAGATCATGCATATGGCATCCAATTCCATATAGAGATTAAAGATACAACAGTTAATGAGTGGGGTTGTGTACCAGAATATAAAAAGGCACTTGAGGATCAACTTGGTGATGGCGCATTAGAAAAATTTGATCAATCTGCAAAAAAAAATATGAAAGATATGAATAATTATTCAAAAATTTTATATAATAATTTTAAGAGTCTCTTATGAGTAAAAAAAGAAAAAAATTAAAAAAGAAAAATCCAATGGCCAAATTATTGAGCTCACCAATGCTCAGAAATAAAATAGTAAAAAATAAAAAAAAAATTTATAATAGAAAAAAATTCAAATTAGAAAATGAATAATAAAATTTTTGAATGGGCAGGAGTTATAACTGCTATATTATATTCATTATTTGTAGCTATGAATATTGGCATAGAGTTTTTTGGTTTTTGTTTATTACTTATATCTGCAATCCTAATTGGAATTTGGGCTTATAGGGGCGGTCACAGAGGAATATTATTTTTACAATTCTTTTATGCTACTGCAGCAATTATCGGGATGTTCAGGTGGTTTTAATTTAAAGATGATATTATTTTAGGAATATAATTTTTAAAATTAAAAAAACCTTTATTACAATATTGCCATGAATATTGATCGAGTTTTCTATATAAAAAATCTATTTTTAAATTATTTGAATTTAAATAATCCAGGTTTTCACCAACTGTTGGATATAACGCAATAACTTTTTCGTTTATATTTTTAACCTCACTTATATCTACCACTTCACAATTGATAGAATTATTTTCTAATCTTTGTTTTTGATCACTAATTAAAAGAGATTTAAATTTAATAACTTTTTCACTCAGCTTTATGGATCTATTTTCATTTTTATTTGAAATTATATAAATTTTTTTAAATTTATGATTTTGAAAATCTGTAGTTTCAAATGATAAACTATTTTCAAAAATAAAAAGATTTTCATCATCTGTATTTTTATTGCTAAAATCTTGTTTAACTATTGAGTAAGTTTTTTCAGAAACTTTTGGAGGAGCAGTTTCATTTAATTTAATATTATTAAATCTATTATTAGTGAATTTTTTAATATTCCACTCGCTCGCTAAATAGTGTTTTCCCTGTGTTTGAATTCCAGCTACCCATCTCCAACCAAGAGTATTAGATGCAGAGTCGCCATCATAAAGATGTTGCATAAAAAATTCTGCTCCTAATTGCCAGGGTAATTCTAATGTAAAAATCCAAATACTAGCAAACCACATTCTAGTATGATTATGTAAATAATTATTTTCTTTAAGTTCTTTTACCCAGTAATTAAAACATTCAATATTGGTTTTTCCATCTATTGCATTTTTGTAATTTTGGTTATCTTTATATTCTTCTCGAATTTTATTTAACTCTACCAAGTAATCTGTCCAAACGTTTGGTCGTAATTCTAACCAACCCTTCCAATATGTTCGCCACAAAACTTCTTGAATAAATTTTTCATTTTTTGAAAAAGAAAACTTGCTAAGTGATTTTTCAATAACCTCTTTCTCGTTGATAACTCCATGAGTAATATATGGAGATAAACCAGATATATTTGTTCTGTTTTCTGGACCAAAGTCAAAATTTCTTAGTTTGGAATATTCAGAAAGATTTTGTTCTACAAAATTATTTAATCTATTTAAGGCCGCAGCCTTTGAGGCTTCAAATTTCATTTTGATTTATTTTGATTTTTTTTTCTTTAAACCAAGCTTGTCGCTATGTCTTAATCTTAAAATAACAATTGCACCAGCAATTAGAACAATGGCAATAGCTTCATAAACTAATGCTGTTGGATCCATTTCCTTACCTTGAAGAATAATAAATCGTGCTAAAGCAGTAATTGCAATTAACAATGGAAGGGTAATACTAATTGATTGTTGGTTCCAAAAAACTCTTACCATTGCTAGCACTTCTAGGTAAAGAAACATTAATAATAAATCAGCTAAAGTTACCGATCTATTCTCAAACATTTTGTACATCTCTATACCGACTGCAATAACTGTGCTTATTAAAATGATAACCATTAAAATAAGCTGTAAATTTTTTGCTATTTTTTCCATTATTTATCTTTACTAAAAGGCAACCATTTTTCAAACACTGATTTTGAAGAACCTTCATAAGGAATTGAATAAGAATATGGATTCGGACTTGTTAATACTTCAATACCTTTTGAAAAAACAAATATAAACACAATCACAAAAACAAGAACCATTATTTTAAAAGGGTCAAAATTTTTTGTTTTAAAAACACTAGCTGAATTTTCTTCTGCTCTATGAAAATGTTTAAAGGTCATATACACGGCAAAGATTAAACCAATGTGAGCTAAAAAAAGACCAGTCCAACCAAAAACAAAAGTTGTGTATGAAAAAACATATAAACTAAAAACTGTGGTCCATATAAAGCTTAAAACTAATAAAATTTGCAACCTAACAGTTTTAGGAAGAGAACGGAGATCATTTTTACTATCATCAAACAAAATGTTTGCTGTATCTCTCATCCAATTTTTAAGTGATTCCATAATTCTAAGATATAGCTAAAAATAAATTTAACAAACTATAAATTGTCCTAAAACTTATTAATATCTCAGTTTTTTCTTGTGATAATTAATAAATCTTTCAACATTAGATTTATTAAATGTTTTATTTTCTTCAAAAGAAACTTTTTTCATTGAGTATGCATTACTTTTTGTAATTCTAGATTGAATAGTAATATTCCCTTTGTATAGTTTAAGTTTTACTGACCCATTCACCTTATTTCTTTTTTGATCAATAATTTTTTGCAATTTAAATCTCTCTTTTGAATACCAATAACCATTATAAATCAGCTCGGCATATCTTGGCATAATCAAATCTTTTTTGTGCATTGTTTCTTTATCCAATGTCACTGACTCAATAGCTCTATGGGCATGAATCAAAAGTGTTCCGCCCGGTGTTTCATAAACTCCTCTTGATTTAATTCCAAGAAATCTATTTTCAACGAGGTCAACTCTTCCTATGCCATTTTTTCCAGCAATAAAATTTAATTTGGTAAGAATGTTTTCAGGATTTAATTTTTTTCCATTTATTCCAACAGGGTCACCATTTTTAAAATTAATTGAAATAAAAGTTGGTTTATTCGGTGCTTTTTCAGGGGAAGTTGTTCTTTGGAAAATAAATTCTGGAGCTGAATTTTTTGGGTTCTCTAAAATTTTACCCTCAGTTGAGGTATGAAATAAATTATCGTCAACAGAAAAAGGGGGTGCACCTTTTTTATCTTTGGGGATAGGTATCTTATGTTTTTTTGCATAATTAATTAAATCGCTTCTAGATTTTAATTTCCAAATTCTCCAGGGTGCAACAACTTTTATCTTTGGGCCAAAATAGTGATAACCTAACTCAAATCTGACCTGATCATTACCTTTTCCAGTTGCTCCATGAGATACTGCGTATGCTTTAAATTTTTTTGCGACTCTTATCTGGTCTTTTGCGATTAATGGTCTTGCTATAGAAGTTCCTAATAAATAAACTCCCTCATAAATCGCATTACCTCGTATCATTGGAAAAACGTAATCTTTTACGAAAAGATTTTTTAAATCTTTAATTATGATCTTTTTAACACCAAATTTTTTAGCATTATTGATTATTTTTTTTCGATCAATCTCTTGCCCTATATCAGCAGTGTAACAAATGACTTCTGCGTTATAATTTTCTTGAAGCCATTTTAGAATTATAGATGTATCTAAGCCACCAGAATAAGCTAAGACAATTCTTTTTTTTGATTTCATTAATTAACTGCAAGCTTTTTTTGCAGAATTGTAGGCCTTTGTGAATCCTAATAATGAATAATGATCTATGGTTTGTGAACCTTTTTCATTGTAACCAGTAACCATAATTCTTGATCCTTTTTTCATAACTTTAACCATTATTTTTTCTTTTTTATTACTCGTCATCCAAGCAAAACCCTGTTGTTTAATATCAAATTTAAATTTGTTATTTCCTGAAGTTGCTAAAACAGTATTATTTTTGTTAAATTCATATCCAGCAGTTGCACTTATTTCATTAGAAATTTTTTCATTCGGTCTGAAAGTAACAAATAATCTAGCATCTCTTTTATTTGTTTTTGGTGCTTGTAAAACAGGGGTAGATTGAGCAAAACAAACTTTACCAGAACTTTCTTGGATTACTAATGTTTCCCAATCTTTGAACTTACCAACTTTTTTTATATCAGCTAAACTAAATGAAATTGGAATGATAAAAAATAAAAATGTGAAGATAAATTTTTTAGTTATGGACATGGATTAGGGTATTTCTTTTGAATTTTATTAATATCATTTATTATATCGCTGTTTAAATTTACATTTACACTTTCTATATTTGTTTTCAACTGTTCCATTGTCGTTGCCCCAATAATAACACTAGTTGTGAAATGTTGAATTTCACAGAATTTTAAAGACATTTGAGTAAAATCTAAATTATATTTTTTTGAAATTTTGTAGTATTCATCAATGGCTTTTTGACCATTTTCATTTTTATATCTGTTAAAATTTTTAAATAATTGCATTCTTGATTTTGCTGGTAATTTATTATTTCTATATTTTCCTGTTAAATATCCAAACGCCAATGGAGAGTAAGCTAATAATCCGCTTTGCTCCCTAATGGAAATTTCGGCTAAACCAACCTCATACGTTCGATTTAGTAAGTTGTAAGGATTTTGGACAGACATCATTTTTGGAAGCCCTTTCATCTTTGAGAGTTCAAGAAATTTTGATAAACCCCAAGCAGTTTCATTCGATAAACCTACATATCTAATTTTTCCTTGTTCAATAAATTTTTTTAAACTTTCTAAAATTTCTTCAAAAGGTGTCCAATCTTTATCATTTTCGTTATGCTCATAACCGTAATCACCAAAAAAATTTGTGCTTCTTTCAGGCCAGTGAAGTTGATATAAATCAATATAGTCTGTTTTTAATCTCCTTAAACTTTCATCTAGTGCTTCTTTAATTTTTTTTTTACCAAAACTATTTCCACCACCTCTAATATATTTGTTCGACGTATTTCCACAAACTTTAGTAGCAAGAACAACGTCATTCCTTTTTTTTGTTTTTTGAAACCAATTACCAATTATTTTTTCAGTTTCTCCATAGGTTTCTTCTCTCATTGGAATTGAATATATTTCAGCTGTATCCCAAAAATTTACTCCTTGGCTCAAAGCAAAATCCATTTGTTCAAAACCCTCTTTCTCTGAATTTTGTTCACCCCAGGTCATTGTACCGAGACAAATTGTACTTACATCTAGATCAGTATTTCCTAATTTTTTGTAATTCATTAGTATTTTACAATATTAGTCATTTATTGTTTTTTTTGATATCTTGAATAATTAATAAAAGATTATATATGTTACTGCATGGAATTTAATAAAAAAGGTATTCTAGGAAGAGCAAAAGAGGCTGCACAACAATCAACAGCAGTAACAGATGAAGGCTTAAGAGCCTACATGTTAAAAGTATATAACTACATGGCAACGGGAATCCTTATGACAGGGATAATTGCCCTTATAACTTTCAAAATGTCTGTTGTAACCGATAGCTCAGGATCTATAGTTGGACTAACTCAAGTGGGTAACGCGATCTATATGTCTGGGCTAAAATGGCTAGTAATGTTAGCTCCGCTTGGAATCGTATTTTACATGAGCTTTGGTATAAATAAAATGAGTGCAGCTAAAGCGCAAACAACTTTTTGGATTTTTGCTGCATTAATGGGTCTGTCTCTTTCGTCAATTTTATTAGTTTATACTGGCATGAGTATCACAAGAGTATTTTTCATTTGTTCTGCAACATTCGGAGCTATGAGCATATATGGATATACAACAAAAAGAGACCTAACAAAATTAGGATCTTTTTTAATGATGGGTTTAATTGGTATTATTATAGCATCAATAGTTAATATATTTATGAAGTCTTCAATGATGTATTTCGTAATTTCTATTTTAGGTGTTTTAATTTTTGTAGGACTTACTGCTTACGACACACAAAAAATCAAAAACATGTATGCGGCTAGTGACACGGGTGAATTAATGGGCAAAAAAGCTGTAATGGGTGCATTAACGCTTTATTTAGACTTTATTAATTTATTTATCATGTTGCTTAGACTTTTTGGTCAAAGAAGATAATTTAAAGTTTTTTCCAATTAATATTTTTCAATAGGTTATTTAAATCAGACGAATTTCTAAATATTTTTCCATTTGCATCGGTAATTAAGTATTTAAGATTTTTATTTTTTGGCTTAAAATTTTTGCAAATCTTATACAGAGCATTTTCTGTAGTATTTTTAAAAACACTAAAACCAACTTGTTTGCTTGAAATATTAAGTCCATAGTCTTTCCATGATCCTTCAGAAACCATTTTAGCGTATAAATCTAAAATAATTTTCAACTCATCTTTTTCAAAAAAATGTTTTTCTTCAACATTCTTTTTATTAACATTATTGATTATTAGACGTAGATTATTATTCATTTGTTTTATACTTATTTATTAAACCTATTTGAAAAGCAGTGAATATAAATGTAATTGGTAATAGTCCCCATACTTTAAAATTTACCCAAAATTCTTCAGATTGAGTTCGCCAAACTATTTCGTTTAGAATTGCTAGACCAAAAAAGAAATATATCCATCTTTTATTTAATATCTCCCATCCTTCATCAGTGAGTGAGACAGAGTTACCCATTAATTTTTTTAAAACAGGTTCATTTGTGAAGTACCTTCCAAATATCAGAGCGAATGCAAAGAGAATATTTATAATTGTTGGTTTGACATAGATAAAAACTGGATTATCAAAGTAAATTGTTAAGCCTCCAAATAAAGTAATTAAAACTCCACTTAACAAAGGAATCTTTGGTATTTTTTTTTCTAAAAACCAAACAATAGCTAATGCAATTATTGTCGCAATAATAAATGGGGGAATTGCAATTTTTAAGTCTTTTCCACTATCGTAGTAGTAGTAAAAAAAAATTACTAGAGGTCCAAAATCTGTTAAAAACTTTAAAAAAGATTTGTTCACAGGCAAGATATTAACATAAATAATATTTTCATAGAAACTTTTAATTTTTCTTATTGATTTTTGTTTTTAAATACCCATACTAAATATGATGGCAATTCAAAAAGCTAAATTTTCAATTGGAGATATAGTGAAACATAAACACTTCGACTTTAGAGGTGTAATTTATGATGTTGATTTTGAATTTAATAATTCAGAAGAATGGTATCAATCGATTCCAAAAAATGTAAGACCAAGAAAAGATCAGCCTTTTTATCATCTGTTAGCTGAAAATGATGAAATCACATACGAGGCATACGTTTCCGAGCAAAATCTTCTTGTTGATGACTCAGATGAACCAATTAAACATCCTTTAATTGAAGAAATTTTCTCTGGAAAAAAGGGATCTAGCTATTTCAAGCTATCTAATTAAATAAATCACTTTTTTAACACATTTAGCTCAAACCTCAGGCAGTTTTTTCATAATAAATATAATCCTATATATGTTTAAATATTTTGAACCAAATAAAATTTTTTCAATAACATCAAAAGCTCCTAAGTATGTATTATTTTTATTTATTGTCATTCTTTCAATAGGATTAACAGAGGCGTTAATATTATCTCCTGAGGATTATAAGCAAAGTCACTCCGTCAGAATAATGTATGTTCATGTTCCAGCAGCTTGGATTTCGCTTGGAATTTTTTCAGCTATTACTTTTTTATCTATAGTTGGATATATTTTTAAAATAAGAAATTTTTTTTTAATCGCAAAAAGTTTGGCACCATCTGGGTTGGTGTTTAATATAATTGCTCTAGTTACTGGTTCCATATGGGGCAAACCCACATGGGGAACTTGGTGGGCTTGGGACGCAAGAATAACTTCAATGTTAATACTAGCACTGTTTTACATAATGTATCTTGTTGCATGGAGAATTTTTGAAGATAATGACAAAGCATTTAAAGTCACGTCAATTATCACAATTTTGGGAATTATTAATGTTCCTATAATTAAGTATTCAGTAGATTGGTGGAATACATTGCATCAACCAGCTTCAATCAACATACTCTCGAAGTCTTCAATTCACATATCAATGCTGTTTCCATTAATGACAATGACTGCGGCATTTGCCCTATTTTCTCTACTGATTTTTTTAATGAAATATAATACAGAACTGATAAAAATTAAGAATAAAGGGTTAGATAGATTATGATTGAAAATTTATTTTTTATGAATGGATATGGACTGTATGTTTGGTCAGCATTTTCATTTACTTTAGTAAGTTTTTTGACACTTTTTTTGATTATCAAAATTCAATACAAAAAAGAAAAAAATAAATTTATAGCAAAATTTGGATCTTTAAATTCTGAGAGAGCAGCTTTTGCAAAATCTCAAAGTATAAATAAAGAAATTTTGTCAAATACTTCAAACATTTAACTTTTGAAACATGTATGGGCGAAAAGTTAAATTAAGATTTTTTTTTATATTATTAATAATAATAACTTTAGCGTTATCAGTCTTTTTATTAATCAAGTCCTTAGAGGAAAACGTTATTTTTTTTAAGTCTCCAACAGAAATTAAAACTTTAAGTGAAATTGGTAAAAAGAAAATTAGAATAGGTGGAATGGTTAAAAAAGACTCTATAACTATGATTTCGAAAGAAATTAAATTTATTGTTACAGATTTTAAAAACGAGATAAATGTTGTTTATTCTGGGGTCGTACCGAATCTTTTTGCTGAAGAAAAGGGTGTTGTTGCTGAGGGATATTTAAAAGATAAAAATTTTTTTTTAGCTACAAAAATTTTGGCTAAACATGATGAAAATTATATGCCACCTGAAGTAAAGGCTGCATTAGAGGAGAAATAAATTTGGCGAGTTTAATAGGTTCTTATTCATTAAGTTTTGGACTTTTTTTTTCAATCTTAATTATTTTTTTTTCAGTTAAAAATTTAAAAGATGCTGAAATTTTAGATAAGAAGATAATAACTTTTACATTTATTCAATTTTTCTTTGTAGTCATAAGTTTTTTTGGATTAATTATCTCTTTTATCAACTCAGATTTTAGCAACGAAACTGTTTTTAATCACTCTCATACAACCAAACCATTATTTTATAAAATTTCAGGAACTTGGGGTAATCATGAGGGTAGTTTATTGCTATGGTTGCTAGTATTAACTTTGTTTATCTCAATTTTTTTAATTAAATCTAATCAACAGCCGAAAAAGTACAGAATTTTTACCTTATTATTTCAACAAATAATAATTGTAGGCTTTTTTATTTTTTTGATTAAGACTTCAAGCCCATTTAATTATATTTTTCCAACACCAAATGAGGGTTTAGGCTTGAACCCAATTTTACAAGACCCTGCTTTAGCAATACATCCACCAATTTTATATTTAGGCTATGTAGGTTCTTCGATAATTTTCTCGTCAGCTCTTGCTGCCATGGTTACGTCATATGTATCAAAAGAATGGGCAAAGCATATTAAACAATGGGTTTTAGCATCTTGGGTTTTTCTTACACTAGGAATTTTACTTGGATCTATTTGGGCATATTATGAATTAGGTTGGGGAGGTTTTTGGTTTTGGGATCCAGTTGAAAATGTATCATTAATGCCATGGTTTGCCCTAACAACTTTACTTCATTGTATTTTAGTTTTGGAGAAGAAGAAAATATTAACTTCATGGGCCATGATACTGTCAATTGCAACTTTTGCTTTGAGTATGAGTGGTACTTTTTTAGTAAGATCTGGAATTTTAAATTCAGTTCATACATTTGCTAATGATCCAGAGAGAGGTTTATTTAT